>NPID01000675.1_pt1 | contig 122458 bp, 135 predicted proteins | sample 8637491 | NCBI WGS metagenome assembly NPID01 (sample SAMN07420843, study PRJNA396082) | bioreactor metagenome | isolation source: sample BA6 brine-fed electro-methanogenic bioreactor BA | place: Japan: Kochi | collected 2016-06-14
GATCATTTTCACGCTGTTTAAGATCAAAGTATGATCTTTCATCATATCCTTCTCCCCCATGGTATCCGGATTCATGTCTGAGTTATCAGATCTCATCCTCCAGCAGTTTTGCAATCTCTTCAGGCCCCGGCAGCTGGCCTTGAAGCTCAGAGGGGAGCTCACTTACAATCCTGTATGTAGCAACTCCGATAGGTGTTGTGGAAGACTGAAGGGCATATTCAACTACAGTACGGTTCTTCTCCTTACACAGAATAATGCCTATGGAAGCATGTTCATTGTTCTCACGTACCTGCTGGTCAAGAGCCGTCAGATAAAACTGCATCTTACCTACAAATTCTGGCTGAAACTCACCGACTTTAAGTTCGACTGCAACAAGACAACAAAGCCTGCGGTGAAAGAGAAGAAGGTCAATAAAATACTCCTTATCACCCACTTCAAGCCTGAACTGGCTGCCTAAAAAGGCAAAGACCCCGCCCATTGCACGAAGAAAATCTTCAATCCGGTTTATCAGTGCTCGTTCAAGTTCCCTTTCGGAATGTTCCTCTCCAAGTTCAAGAAAATCAAAAATGTATTCGTCTCTCAAAGCCAGTTTTGCCTGTGCCCTTATCTCCGGCGTAAGCTCCGTATCAAAATTATTCTGACCGGAAAGCATCTTCTCATATGAATGGTTCTCTATCTGGTGAATCAAAACGTTCTTTGACCAGCCAAATTTCCGGGTCATTCGAATATAGAATTCACGTTGCAGAGGATCTTTGCAGCGTGACATTATAACGATATTATGACTCCAGCTAATTTCTCCAACCAGTGGCTGGATTTTTTCACTCGTGCAATACTCCAGGTAAAACTGGCGCATATACCATAGATTCTGAACTGAGAAGCCTTTTATACCCGGAAATTCGCGTTTTAGATCATCTGATAGTTGTTGGACTACAGATTTCCCATAGCCCTGTTCAATCTGTCTGCTGGCAATAATACTGCCAATATCCCAGTAAAGGCCGACAAGCTCTTTGTTAACGGCACGGAGTGCTGTATACTGTGCTTCTCTTAACCGGTCTTTTACCTTTGAAAGTAAGACATTGTATCCTTCCGGAAGGCCGGATGTATCCATCATAATTCTCCCTATCTAATATTTCAGAGAAGATATACCCTGCTATTTGCTACAAGCTAAATCCCCTCAGCTCATCATTAGTGATGATCCTGAGCCTGGACCCCACCATCCACACTCCAGGTAGTGGCAGAACTGATAGATGGAGAAGAAATGGATATGGTAAAAATATTCTCCTCAAGTCACTCATTGTTGCTCTGACCCTTTCGAAGTATGTTGGTATCAAATATCTAACCGTTGATTCCGAGCCGGAATCTGTTGATTTCTATAAGAAATACGGCTTTATTAATGCTAAAAGGCGTATGTACGATACAATTCCTCTGTATAAGATTCTTAATCCCCCTATGGACAACGGTGACGATTAAACCCTTTTGAAATGTGGAGAATAATCTAAATAGTACTCAGAAGTGATTACTCACCATGCGATCCACGTCAACAAACACCTCCACACACGCCTCCATCACACACCCCTCCATCACGCTCCCCATCATCTGCATACTCATTACCCTCATTACCCTCATCACCCTCATCGGAGTATCGGGGTGTGTTGACAGTCGGAATGACACCACCATCGAAACAGCGGGTCCCGATGATACGACAGCCTACCCGCAAGCCGTCAACGAATCCACCTATATTATGACAAAAGACGGAGTTCCCCTCAGGTATGTGATCCATGATGGCGGCACCCGGGCTGCGACCCATGGACAGGAGGGGCCTCCGATCGTCTTTGTCCCCGGATACGGGATGACTCTTGACGAATGGCCGAACCTGATGATCTCGCATCTCGCCACATCCCATACAGTGATCCTCTACAACCACCGTGGAGTATCGGGGATAAAGAACCCGGATGTACCCTTTACGATCAGGCAGGGAGCAATCGATCTGCATGACGTTATCCTCCAGCTGGCAGGAGAGAACGAGGAGTGTAGAGCCGGGATTGTGGACAACTGCACTGGTCCGTTAGTCGATATCGTCGGGTATTCGATGGGCGGGATGATTGCCCTTGAATATGGAGTCATGTATCCGGATACGGTAAACCGCCTCATCCTTCTGAACACCGATTGCGGGGGTGCAGAACGTGTCCCTGCCGAAGAGTGGGTGATGGAGTGGATGAGCCAGAACCTGAAAACCCCTGAAGAAAACCTCGAGCGTGCGGGATCGGTCCTCCTCACCGAATCATTCCGCACCACCCACCCGGATCCCCTGACCTGGTTCGTGGACTATGGCGAGGTTGCCGATCCGGTTGCCGTACAGGAGCAGTTCAAAGCCTTCCGATCGTGGGAAGGGGTGTATGAGGAACTCCCCGCAATCGGGTCCAGAACACTTCTAATCACCGGGGATCAGGATATCGTCATCCCCCCGGAGAATGCAGTGAAAATCGCAGATCAAATCCCGGATGCCACGCTCATCATCCGCAAAGGGTAGGCGCACGGAATGATCTTTGTTGAGCCCGTTGAGATCGCCACAATCATCGAGGATTTTTTAGAGGAACAACCACTATATCAGGGGAACTGATTGTTCGACTGGCTCATTGTTTATGGACACTGAAGATGCAGGATACCCCGGAACCATCAGTATCCGCCCGCAATTGTCATCCAAGCCTTAATAAGTGGGAAGACACGAGATAGTAATACGGCGGGTTATCTTTCTTGTGATCCGGGGGATCAGAAAAAATACGCACAAGATGAATTCACCAAAAAAATGCTAGCCGGGGAAGGTAATCCGTTATGGGTCCTGGAAGGTGGGTAAAACGAATCTATTCGGCCAGATCCGGAAATCCCCTTTTCCATTACTTCTGCATGATGCTTCTCTTCTTCATGCTGTTTGACGGCATTGTCACCTATGTCGTTCCATTGCTTGTCCTGGAACAGGGGTATTCCAAGACACTTGTCGGGATAATCTTCTCCTCAGCAGCAATATCCGGTGCTTTCTTCTCCTTTTTCCTCTATAAAATCTTTAAAAATGCATATTATCGACTGCTCTTTACGTGTATGCTCCTCACATGCCTCATCTATTGTTTTGTGATCTGGAGCGCAACCGCATTCATCCTCTTTGTTATCGGAATGATAATGTGGGGATTTTTTTATAGCCTCTTAAACTTCGGAACCCTTGATTTTTTCAGCAGATTTATTCCGGAAGAAGAGATGTCAGCTAAATTCGGGGTTCTCGAAGCATTTCGGGCATTAGGTTGTCTGGTTGCTCCTCTGGTGGCGGGTTTTCTCGTTGTCGAGAAGGTTGTTGAATGGGAACCCTTTGTGACAGCACTCGTTTTCCTCTCAATCTCAGCCTTCTTTTTCCTCCTCCTTCTCCGTGAGGCGGGCGGAGTGAAGCAGTTAATACCTACCGTCGAATCGAACTCGAAGAAACCGTTCTCTGAAGAGATCCGTTCGTGGAAACGTGTCGGAGTCGGTCTTTTCCCCCTGCTGTTTCTCATCTCAATAGCAAGCCTCCATGATGCTTTCTTTATCACCCTTGGACCAATCGTCGCAGAAAGATTGATTTTTGAGCCTTTCGACGGGCTCTTTCTGACCGCGTATTTTACACCGCTTCTGCTTATTGGTGCGTTCATTGGTCGGATAACAAAAGTTTTTGGAGAGAAGAACACTGCTGTTATCGGTCTATTCATCGGATCAGTCATCCTGGCAACAATTTCATTTATCAACAATCCTTTCATCATCATCCTGATCGTCTTCACATCCACCTGCTTCACCTCCATGGCAACACCAATTGCAAACAGCATGTCTGCACATTCGATACAGGCAGCTCCGGATTCAAAGAAAGAAGTGCTTGAGCTGAAAGATTTCTTCTTTAATATCGGCTACATCATCGGCCCGATAGCTGCCGGCACCATCGCAGATACCGTTGGAGCTATGAACACATTCTCTGTCCTTGGTGTACTCGGGATGCTCTTTGCAATTATTCTCTTCTTCATGATGCCCGGGAAGAGCGAAATCACCTCTGCTTCACTGGAGACATGAGATTAATTCAGGGTCAGAAGCCACTCCGTATCCAAAATGAGCCCAGCTCAAAAAAGATCTCAACCCGGCACATCATCAAACGATCTCATTAAAAGATCTCATCAATAGAAAAACGCCACTAAGGGCAATGACCCCATAAACAGACAAACAGGCTCGGGCATGTCATAACGCCCGCATTAAAAGCGGGCAGAGAAAGAAGACCACCAGCAGAAACAGGATGATCGGAATAAGAAAACGAATGATACAATTTGAAGTACAGAGACACCCCATCTTTGTTCCCCTTGAATCTTCATATGGCATAGATATCATCGCCTCCGGCAGGCAGATCAATTCCCGGCATCTGCATAATCCAATCAGTCTGGAGTGGAGATTGGCATACCTCATATTAAAGATACCGACCAGAAGGAACGTTCGTTATTGAAGAGAGACGATAATCCTCAACATGCAAAGGTATCTTTAAAGGAGAGGATCGGGGCATCGATATGTACCCTCATCGCCATAGACGGTGTTTTTTATAATCGTACTCTGGATCGTAGTCGATCTCACCAAAGAGTTCCGTGATCTGAACCTCTTCTCTTCTCCAGATAGAGACTCCAAGGAATTTTGAGACCATACCCATCTTAATCCGGGCACCCCCGTTCGCCTGACCTTTTGGAGTACGATGAGCATTCCGTGCAGGTTTTTTTACCATTACTCATCACCATTGTTGATTAACCCAATAATGGATTTGAGCCTTATATAAATCTGCACCCCGCCCCTCCACATTATCTCCTCTCAGGAGGAACACTCCCGTATGTCAGATACAGAACCAATCTCAGACGATCAGTACCGGCGGGGTCTTGCCCAGCTGGAGAAGATGGGCGGCGGATCTGTCCAGGCGATGCTTGGAAAGACACAGGAGATCTCACCTGATCTCGCAAAGATCACCGTCGAATTCCCTTACGGTGAAATCCTCTCACGTAAAGGACTCGATCTCAGGTCGCGGCAGATCGCGACCGTTGCCGCATTAACCGCACTCGGCACCGCCCCCGTCCAGCTCAGGGCACATATTGACATGGCACTCGCCGTCGGGTGTTCAGAAGAGGAGATCAAAGAAGTGATCATCCAGATGGCAGTCTATGCAGGTTTCCCGGCAGCCTTAAACGGGATGGCGGCCGCTCAGGAAGTTTTTTCTGCGAGAGAGAGGAAGGGCGTCTGAGAATCGTGCGTGAGGAGGCCAGCCACCCGTGCCAAGAAAATCCTCATCTCTTTTGATCCAAAACCGCTGCAACAACAACAGGTGTTGTAGCCCCGTTCCTGAGCATGATCCCCCCATATTCCCGTGAACGGGAGAGGAGCTCCAGACACTCGTCATGGTCGATCTCGATCCCATCATGCCCACTCCGGTATACAACCCGGTATCCCAGTTCAAGAAGTCGGTTTATAACCCACTCCGGCTCTTCTTCGAAATGGAATGGATGAATCTCAACGATGATCACCCGTGGACGGAGAGAAAGCCTCCGAAGAATCTCGATCTCAGATCCTTCACAATCAAGTTCGAGGATATCACACGGGGGGAGCTCTTCAGGGGGGAGAGAGAGAGCTGCTTCACAATCCCCGCCATAGACATCGATAAGAGGGCCTACAACGGCATGCTGGACAGAACAGGTAGAGGAGAGGCCTTTGGATGCCAGAAGGTTTTCGATCTGCCGGTACGAGCGATCTCCGCCTTCAAATATCAACACCGAACCATTTGATCCCACCTGCTTCGCGGCTGCAACAGCAGTCCTGCCATCTCCTCCGCCGATAACAACAACCCGGTCCCCTTGCTGAGTTAGCTTCATATGTGCGGAAATAATGCCCTTCTCGAATCTGCATGAAAATGAAAGATAGCGCCAGGAACCGCAGAGGATATCAAGTAGATAATTATGCCGACAGATATTTCGTGTATGATATAAAATTCTCATAAATGATCTCCTGTGGGAAGGGGCGAGAGCTGGGATTCTCGCTAATAATGTAAGTACTATAAGAAGATATACCTGTCCCTGCCATCAAAGGAAAAGAAGAGGACAGAGGATTTACTTCTGGCATTTACCCAGATAAAAGAGGGAATTAGGATCACTGGGACCTGCCTGTCCGCTCCATCTCATCTTTCAGGAGATCACGGAACGGAGTATCCCTGATCCCAGGCACTACCCGCTTTACCATCTCCTCCATGCGGATACGTTCGGTCAGATCCCGGAAGGCCAGAACAGCACCCATGAGTTTATTGCGATCATCTTTGATCGGAGAGGCGATGTACCCCACATACCGCTCTGTACCATCCTTTGCAGTCAGGACAATCCGTTCATCTTCATCTGAGGAAAGTGACAGAACACTTGAGAGAGCTGTTGCAACCGGATCCAGTGAGGATGTACCGGCACCTTCCATTGTGAGCGAAAAAACTTCAGAAGCAGGGTTGCCGATGGCATCTTTTTCCTTATAACCAGTCAGCATCTCCGCAACCGGATTCATGAACTTAACAAGCCCTTTTGTATCTGTGGCGATGATCCCCTCACCCGTACTCCGGATCATCGTCTGTATCCACCGCTCGCTCTCACGCAGTTTCCTCTCCATCGATGCCTTGTAGAGCGCAACCTCAAGGGTGCTGATCACATCTGATTCCTTGAACGGCTTGATGATATAACCATACGGCTCAGTCTGTTTTGCCCGTTCCAGGGTCTTTGTATCTGCATAGGCGGTGAGATAAACAACAGGAATACGAAGCTCCTCCCTGATGATTCCGGCTGCCGCGATACCGTCCATACCTCCTTTCAATACAATATCCATCAGTACAATATCCGGCTTATGCTGGCGTATCTTCTCAACCGCATCCTCTCCCGATCCCGAGATCCCAAGCACCTCATACCCCCGTGACTGGAGGCGACTCTTCAAGTCCATTGCAACAATTGATTCATCTTCTACGATCCAGACAGAATTACCAGTCATATCTGATCCCCCCTTTTGATACTGTATTGGCTGAGAGTTTATAACTTTGTGGGAGAGGAGGATCAGAACCACAGAAGGAGACCTGCCCTATCAAATTCCACCATGTAGAAATGTATATCTGAGAGAATGGAACAAAGATGAGCTGCTGAGTCATAGTATGACAAACGTCAACAAAAAAATCCTGGTACTGGGCTATCTGGCAAAAGTCGGCGAAAGAACAGTTAACGATATTGCAAAAAATCTCGCCCTCGACCATTCATATGTCCACCATATTGTCAGGCAGATGGTTGATGACGGCCTACTCGCCAGGCTCGAGCCGATCATAAATGAAAAAGGCGCCCCTGCAAAGCCGATCAGGATGACACTACCAGGACTGCGGGAGATCTTCACCTTTATCATGACGGCAGAAGAGGGGGGAGAGCAGCGATTTCATGCCCGATACTCCGGCAACCTGGCGCAGGGAACAGCCACAATCAGGGAGATTATTGAGAGGAATTGCCATCTCCATCCTGCACTATCCGCATATCTCTCGTTCTTCGATACATGTTCTGATGAACTCTTCAGACCAGACCCAGGTGAGGAAGAACCATATCAAAATACCCGCTGGGTCATTTGTCTCACCATGATCATAAGGGCACTGATCTTAGCATTACCAGAAAAGAACAGCAAAGAAAATCCTGCCATTTATCGAAACTACGTCTGTGAATCGGTCGGAGAATGGGATACTACATGTAAGGAGAGGGAAGAAAAGGATGATCTACAACAAGAGGTAGTCAGGGAGAGCAGCTGTTGGGAGTTTTTTGCAGACAGATCAGGACAGCAAAAGAGCTTTCCTGCCGATCTCTTCTTTGAGCTAGATCTGGTCGTATCGGAGATTGAAAGAGCATCCAAATCAATGGGGAGACAATACGGCATAAATCTGGCTTTTTCTGAAGAAATACTCCCCTTGTTCAAACCATTTGAGAAAGAGATCGCAGAGAGGATTCAACAGTATGAAAAGAGAGGAGCACACCTCTCAGAGACACGACACCTGATGGCATGCATTGATCCAGGTTCATTTGCATGCATTCCAAAACGACGTGATGATCAGTTCCGTTCGTCATCCTGATCCGGGTGATACCCATACCTGCCCTTCTCATACCGTTTTTTCTATTGAGGATACAGGAGAAAACACAACCAGCCAGCGGAATACCTGCAGGGCACCTGTCAGCGGGGATGCAGGGAAGAGAGCAGTATCACCCGAATCCTCTCAAGAGTATCCCGGTTGCCAATATGGGCATACCGGTACCCCTCGGTATTGACAAAGACCTGTTCATTTGGATCATACCGGATCTCATTGATCATGAGGTCGTTAACATAGAGCCCGATGGAAGCAGCATCTCCCCGCCGCCAGAAACCCCTTATGATGATCGGATCCTCTGCGAACGCAGGGGCAAGAATCTTGCTCCTGAAGGTGCCGATACTCATCAGATCAAGTCTCTCCTCAAATGGCCCGAGCAGCGGATCAGATCCACTGTGGTACCAGATGCCGATCGGCTGAATGCTGGCCACGACTTCCAGCACAGGAGATGAAATAACCTGCCCGCCAGATCGCCCTTCCAGATCTGCCTGGGCAAGATACCCGGCAGACAGAAAAATAAGAAAGATCATGATGAAAGCAACGATATAAAGAGCAATTCTCTCAAAGGAGATATGCTGTGTCATTGGAACCACCCGATGAGCATACATCTGGTTTGCAGACAGAAATACAAGAGATCATAACCGATGCCATCCCCAGAAGACATATACTTTTCACCTGTGATGCAGAATCCTATAAAACATTGCCATAACCAGAACACCACTTCCGGCACAGGAGATCGGTCGTCGGGAGGCCTGTTCGATACCGGAGTTCTCTATGATCCTCGAAACAATATTGATATGCACCTGCCTTGTATCCGCCTTCATCACCTTTGGTCTTGGGATCTATGTCTATGCAAAAAACCCGGATAGAAAGACCTCCATCATCTTCCTGGCTGCAATGGCAACTGCAACATACTGGGCACTCGGGGAGTTCTTCATCTGGCAGTCAACAAGTTATGAAGGAGTGCATTTCTGGCTGAAGATCAGTTCATTATGGCCGGTCCTTGCGGCACTTTCCGCCCACTTCATTCTGGAATTCACCAGCAATCCATTATCTGAGAGAAGATACCTGCCACACCTCCTTGTGATCCTCTACCTCCCTGCCAGTATCTTCTCGGTACTGGGAAGCTTCACCGAAACAATGTATACCGTTGTATTTGATGGAACACGATGGATATACCAGCCGGCACTATCCGGCCCTTATTACATCGCCTCTGCACTCTTCGTTGTGATCGTGATGATCTGGGCGATATACCTGATCGCCGCCGCATGGTTACAATCCACAGAACGCAGTATCCAGAGACAGAACCGCCTTGTCTTTCTCGGACTTATCGCAGCGATCGGCTTTGGCATGATCTCCGGAGTGTTCCTTCCTTTGCTTGGTATCGTTGCACCGAACTTCATCTTTATCGGAATCTCCATCTTCTCGCTCTGTATCACCGTAGCAATCGTGAAATACGGCCTCTTCACCCTGAAACCGGAGACAGCAGGCCCGAATATCATCGCAACGATGCCGGATGGGCTGCTGCTGGTTGATACGGATGGCCGGATCATCTCGACAAATGCAGCAGCTGACGAGATCTTCGGAGCAGATCCAGGCAGTCTGCCGGGAACAGCCATCCAGCAGATCCTTCCTGAAGAGATCTGTGAAACGATCCGGGTACATGAAGAACGGAACAAAAGGATCAGAGATCTTGAGGCACATCCTGAAAATATAAGGGGAAAAGCCATCAGCATCGCAGCTTCCCGTGTGTATTCTCCGGATGGCGAACCGGCCGGCTGCATTCTCATTATCCGCGATATCACGGAGAGGAAAGCAACAGAAACCGCTCTTAGGGTTGCGAACGAGAAGGTCAACTGGCTGACACGGCTCACCCGCCATGATATCGCAAACCAGGTGACTGCCCTTGGCGGCTACCTTGAACTTCTCAAAGAGGAAGATAACCCGGAGAAGAAAGAGCGCTATCTCAGCCGGGCAAGCCTGACGGTCGATACCATCATCAGCAATCTCGATTTTTCCCGTGAATACCAGGAGATCGGAGCATATGATCCCGGGTGGCAGCCACTCCCACTCCTGTTCGCTCAGGCTCTGGAGGATATTCGGGCAGAGAAGATCACGATCATCCAGCAGATTGATCCAGTGGGAATCTATGCCGATCGCCTCTTTGTCAAAGTGCTATACAACCTGCTGGAGAATGCAATCCGGCACGGTGACACCATCAAAACAATCACCATCTCAACCAATAAGCAGGAAGATGGGAGCCTCCTCATCACCATAGAAGATGATGGCTGCGGCATCCCGGAGAATGAAAAAGAGCTGATCTTCAGATACGGGTATGGCAAAAACACCGGTTTTGGTCTGGCATTTGCCAAAGATATCGCATCGGTGACAGGAATCACGCTGATCGAAAACGGAGAGGCGGGAAGAGGCGCTCGTTTTGTGCTGACGGTGCCAGAGCAGGGATGGATGGAAGCAAAAGATCTGACACACTTCTGACGTTTCAGGGGTAACGTACTAGTACGGTGTCATGCAAGTGTTATTACATGAAACCAACACGCATCGCTCTTATCCTTGGAATGCTGGTACTGCTGGTACTGGCTCCCGGATGCATGACAGATGAAGATACTGGTGACCCCGGACCAGCTCAGACAGGATCAGCCGATCTGATCTTCCTGACAGAAACGTATCCCCCCTTTAATTATATGGAGGACGGTATTGCCAAAGGAATTTCAGTTGACCTCCTGATGGCGGCATTCGAAGAGATGGGAGCCCCGATATCCCCCGACCAGATCCAGGTGCGTTTATGGGCATATGCTTATAACAAAGCCTTGTCTGAGAAGAATACGGTAATATTTAGCACAGTCCGGCTCCCGGAGAGGGAAGATGATTTCAAATGGGCAGGGCCGATCATCTCAGAACGAAAAGTGATCTTTGCAGAGCAGGGGGCGAATATTGCGATCTCCGGGCCTGAAGATCTGAACAAGTACCGAATCGGGGTTGTGCAGGGAGATGCTGCCACCAGCCTGCTTGAGGAGATTGGTGTCGATCCATTCGCTCTCTACCCCACAGGAGATGTGGAAGGGCTCATCATGATGATGGAAGAGGATATAATCGACCTCTGGTGTTATGGTGACCTTTCAGGCAGGCACTTTTCAGAAGCCATAACCGGAAATCCGGATTATTTCGAGGTTATCTATACCCTTGAATCCCATGACCTCTATTATGCCTTCAATATCGAGACACCCGATTCTGTCGTGGACGCATTCCAGATGGGCCTTGACAACGTCAGGTATGCACCAGATGAGACAGGTGTAACCAAATACCAGCGTATACTGTACAGGTATATCGGGGTTTCCTCACTTGTAGATTACCCTGTCACTGCAGAAGAAGTGACAGATCTGGTGGAGTTTACTTCTGGTGAGATGCAGAGAGATACGCCAGGCACAATTGCCCGGATCAATGCCGGTGAACACCCGTTCTGGGACAGTGAGAACAGAGCACTCTATGTCTTTGTCTATGACACCGATCTGACAATCGTTGCCGAGGCAGACAACCCGCTCCTGATCGGAGTGAACAGAAAAGGAAAGACCGACATTGCAGGCACACCGTACCGTGATCAGATCCAGGAAATCGCCCTTGCGGATGGTTCAGGCCGGGTGGATTACATCTGGATGATCCCCGAAAAAACAGGCATATACAGGAAATCCGCATACTTCAGGCTTGTTGAGGGGAGTGATGGCGACCAGTACATCGTGGTGAGTGGGCTTTACAAACCCGCCACATAATCTCCAATTTACAAGTGCAGCCCGGCATGGCTCCCGATATAATCTGGAACAGCTCCACCGAAACCTATTTGGTGCTGAGGGGGGAGGATCAGGGCAGCCATGGGCAGAAGTACCATGGCATAGGGAGGGAAGCAGATCATGAGGAGAGGGCTCGTATGCCTGATGATCATCAGCCTGGTCTCGGTTGGATATGGATCGGCACTTCAGATCGATACCATCGCTGATGAGTATACCCTCGGAGATACCTTTGAGATAACCGGCACGACAAACCTTGCCGCAGGAAACGAACTGATCATCACCATCCAGTCAGTTGCCTTTGAGCCGACAGCCAAGGACAGACCTGCCGAATTCTCCGGCATATCCGGGGTGGCCAGAGTGATACAGGGGAATGGAGTCAACACATGGTCATTTCCAGTAGACACCTCCGGTTTTGTAACCGATGAGTATAGTATTTCGGTGGAGTCAATTGACACGGATGCCAGGGCAGATGCAACCTTCAGGGTGAGCGGGAAGATTCCACTCACACCTGATCCGACACAAGCCCTGCCAGAAGAGAGAGAGCCATCACCGGTACCTGCTGAACCAGAACCCGCGAGGACACCAGGTTCTGGATGTATGGCTCTGGTTGCAGGCATTGGCGCAGCCCTGATCTGCCTGAGGCGGTGAACTGCCCTGAACACGCCACCTCTTTTTACCCAAAGATCGCGATCATCCCTGCACCGGCGACCATGATGATCGCCCCCAGTACTCGGGCCCAGCTGAACCGCTCGTGAAATATCAAGAGCCCAAAGAGCACCGAGAAGACAATTGCAAGCCGCTTGATGCTGATCACATAAGGAACAATTGCCATTGTGTAGGCGAAGTTGATCATGACGATCTCAGATGCAAGTACAAGCCCGACTGTCGGATAGGCGAGGAAGAGAAGAGAGGGGATCGCTGATTTTGAACTCCTCTCATCTCTCCTGTGAAGAGCCGAAAGAGAGAGAAACGCAAGAGCAAGCAGGAAGAAGACGAAGACCGATCCGAAGAAGGGATCCGAGTTCTCGACAACCTGCTTGTCAAAGTTCACCGAGATCGAGAAGAGGAATGCAACACCGAGCATCGACTGCACCCCTCTATCCCTTAAGAGCCGCTGAAATGGTGTTTTGAGCCCGGATGCCCCCCTTACATCGAGGTCAAGATGGAGAAGATAGGCCCCGGATGCAACAAGCAGCATCCCGATGGCACCGGCGATGGTCGGAACCTCACCAAGGATCAGAAACGAGGTTGCCAGAAGAAAGACCGGGGTGAATGCAAGCATCGGGATGCAGAGGCAGAGGTCACTTTTGGTGAGTGCCCGGAACAGCAGGGTTGTGGCGATGATGTTGATCGCAACCGTTCCAAGGACTGCCGGAGCAAGGCCGGGCCCGATTGACGGAACACCCAGAATAAGGACGATTCCTGAGAGGAAAAGCGATGCAAAGAGGAAGGAAAAACCTGCAAGTGGATAGATCTGCTTCTCTGTGAGCAGACGTTTCACCATTCCGGCATAGACTGCCTGGGAGACTGCACCCCCGAGTGCGAAGAAGAACCAGAGCATACAAAGACCCTGATATACTCCACTTCTCCCCTGAGAGGATGAATGTACCTGTTACCGCAGCAAATAATTATCCAAGAAGGGAGGCCAGAGGCACCTCTTCCCAGTCAGCATACTCACAGGCATGCAGCCAGAGAGTCCGGGTCTTTGGAACCGCAACAACCTGGTACACCGTTCCGGCATGATATGCACCGCTATCTCCAAGCGGCACTTCAAGGTACTGCTTCATCAGTTCCGGAGTAAAATGGCCCATATACGCCGGTGACTGTGCAAGACGGAGCATATTGCCATATCTCGGATCCTCTTCCTCTGTCAGTGGTGGCTGAACCCAGCTGCTCCATTCGGGGGGATATGGTGGAATGAAATGGTTCACTGCAATCACAAGACCCTCATCATCCGGATACCGCACCCTTGCATCGAAAGTTGCCCGTTCAAGCGAGACTGCCTCAGATGGATCTGCAATCTGGAGAATGAACGAAAGATCCGCCGGGATAGCCTTCAGCATCAGCACCGCTTCACCGACATCACGACACTCTCTCAAAACATCGACAAGCACCGATGAGGTATCCTGCCGATCCATATGTTCAGTCGGGTCAGAGTGGACTCCATTATTCAGTTCGATGAAGAGACCGTATTCGTTCATTCCGGTCTCAAGATAGACATTTCCAAGCGGATGGATATTGGCATACGAGTAGCTGTCATCAGGGTTCAGCACAACAACAGAAAGGAACTCCATATACTCCTTCATCATATCCCGATTGATATCCCAGTTCCGGCCAAAGATAACTGATCCATCCTCAGTGTATCCATTCCAGACGCCGATCCCGCTGCACCCGGCCGGGACATCGTCAGGTAGACCCGGAGGCCGTTCCGCGAGGACGGCCTCGGTCAGGAGGAGCATCCCCGCATTTACAACCAGCACCTCATCCATGGTGAGACCGGATGTCTCGCTCATACCCTGGAGCAGTTCCTGCAATTCCGGTGATAGAGTTTCATAGAACTCCCATGCAGTTACCAGTTGATCATCACCTGAAACACCCCGGCCGGTGAGATCCGTCACAATCCTGTCATGGAAGAGGCGGAGATCCTCCCCGGCAAGGCCGCCGTACTGACGCCCCATATGTGTCCATGATCCCCTGAGATCCAGCACCAGGAAGGTGCCGGATGATGTCCTGTATGCCTGACCGCCTTCATATTCACGGGTAAAGATGAGCCCGCTGTGTTCATCATCAACAGATGATGCAGCATCAGTCTGAGCAGATTCACCCTGCGATCCAGCACTCTCGCTGCACCCTGCAGAGCAGAACAGAAGAAGAGCGATGAGTAAAAGATATCCGATTCCCTTGCATTTCATTGTGTATAATTCATGACAAGAGTTTAAAACCTGTCGTCTTGCAGTCGAAAAAGGCTGGCGATGAAAACGCAGTCATTTGCCTGATGGAATAAGCATCACTCAGATCCCAAAAGATTGCACGTCACAACCTTTTTATATAAATAGTGCGTGAAAAGATTTATGAGAATACACGAGATTACTGCTTTTCTGCTACTGATTGCAGCCATCTTCTTCGCCGGTTGTTCGGCGGATCCGACCGGAGTTGTCCTTGATACCGATTCGATCATGGAAAGCGTTGAAGATACGATTGGCGGTGCATTATCTGAAGTCGGTGAGGCAACACAGACCATTGGCGGGGAGAGCCGGGTTGATTCCACAACTCCCCAATCCACACCGGCATCTAGTGGCAACTGGGTGTTCTGGCGCGAAGAGCAGCTCTCCCCTGAAAGCGGCTATTCACAGATCGTACCCTCGGTAAATACCATCATGCAGAAACATCTGAAGCTTGAGGTAAATACCGATGCCCCGGTAACGATCCGGTTCATGACACTCGACCAGGCTCATGCATATACAAGGGCATGGGATGATAACCCCTCCTTTGACCGGAGTACCATCACGTTTATAGAATCATACACAGGAATCTCCGATGGGGCCATCGAAGCCCATGCGAATGAGGGGATCGCGTTCGTCATTGAGCCATACGGCCAGCAGAAGCGGCTCTCTACAGAAGGAACAGTGAGGATCTATTACCGGTAATACCCCATTTCTATGCAGGCGGGTACACCCACCCTCCTGCAGACCGGCATCTCACTGACTGAGTTGCTGAAGAGACACAGTCATTGGCTCTGTGGGGGGGGCAATCTCCCCCATCACAGAGGGTATGCATGCAGGTTATGCATATGCGACGAGCACGACGCCCATCTTCTTTTCAAGGGTGCGGAGCTCTTCCAGATTCGCTGCTGAGAGCGACGCAACAGGCGTCTGCTTCTCATGGGCAAGGAGAATAACCCCGAGATCTTCTTCAAGCTGTTCAATCATTCTAACCTTTTCAGGTTCCAGGTGGGCATATTCGGAACAGGACACAGTCTTCACCACTCCCCCTTGACACACCCAGGATATATATCTACCCCACCATCAAATTCATTTGATAAAAATCATCTTTATTGTATCAGCAACAACCCCATGATAGAGCAGGAAGAAGATAGCAGAGCGATCGACGAAAAACCTTTTTATTTTTTAAGAACACTCTGAGAGATTAGCTTTATGATATTCCAGTTCTCAATCTTCACCCCAATTCTCCTCATCATCGCCCTCGTGTTTGCCATGGCGGCATACCATCTCAGGAATAGCTGGAGTGAAACGATGAGAGGGCCGGTTACGCTCTTCATGGTACTTGCCGCGATCTGGGCCTTTGGGGATGCATGTCTCTATATGGCAGCAGATCCAGGTTCCCAGCTCGCCATCACCACCCTGTCATCCATCGGATTCTCAGGGATTCCGGTAACCTTCTTCCTCATTGCCTGTGCCTTTACCGGCATCCGCTGGTTTGCAACCGCACAGAGAGCCGCCGTACTCTTCATCATACCGATCATCAATATCATTCTTATCGGGACAAACAGCATCCACGGCCTCTTCTACTCCGGCGTTACCGAACAGCTGGTACTTGGAACAATCGTCTGGGAAGTCGTCTATGGCCCGATCTATCCGTTGCACACCCTGTACTCGTACTTCCTGATCGCATGCTCCATCGGCATCCTGATCTACCGGTACACTGCTAGCACGCCCCGTGTCCGCGAGCAGCTATTCCTCCTATTCATCGGAATCATTGTTCCCGTCCTTTTCAATATCCTCTATCTTTTCCGCCTTTACCCGTTCCCCGGCGTTGATCTGACACCGTTTGCACTCCTGATCACGCTCTCCCTCATCGTTATCAGCAGCAATGCGAACCTCGGCCTCTTCAGGATCGTACCTCTGGCAAGAAAAACAGTCATCGAATCGATGAAAGATGGATTAATCGTCCTTGACCAGAACAACCGGGTGGTTGATATGAACCGCGCTGCAACAATCGTTGTCGGCAATACGTTCGCAGAGATTGAAGGAACAGATGGAATGATCATCATGGAACGGTGGGGGATCCATGATAGGGAGGGATCACACCTCATCCATCGTGATGATGGAGATGAAATATTCGAGGTACGAACAGAGCCATTTGCCAGCAGGAATGGGACAACCATCGGCACCACCATCTTTATCAGGGATATAACTGACCTCTACAGGGCCCGCCAGAGCCTTGAATTGGCAAATAAAAAACTTAATCTCCTCTCCTCGATCACGAGGCATGATATCCTGAATCAGATCACCGCCATTCTCGGCTATGGCTCTATCATTGAAGACGATCTTCCCGACGATCCGGAGATACAAAGATACATGGGGAAACTAACCGAAGCTGTGAGGACGATAGAGAGGCAGATCACCTTTACTGCTGATTATGAAAACCTCGGATCTCAGGAACCCGCATGGCAGCACGTGGAGACAGTCATTCGATGGGCTGAATTGGAGATTGGCCTTAAAGAGATGAGGCTTGAGGCACACACGGGCGATCTTGAGATCTATGCTGACCCACTCCTCCAGAAAGTCTTCTCAAATCTCTTCCATAATACCATCATTCACGGGGAGAAGGCAACCAGAATAACAATCTCATTTCACAAGGATGGAGAATTCGGGGTGCTGACTGTTGAAGATGATGGGATGGGTATTCCAGATGATATGAAAGAGCGGATCTTCTCACATATCCGGGGAAGCAAAATGGGGCTTGGACTCTATCTGATCCGCGAGATCCTTTCAATTACGGGGATGACGATAAGTGAAACCGGCACCTGGCAGAAAGGTGCACGATTTGAGATAATAATCCCAAAGAACACATATCGGAATACCCCTGATCTGATCAGTCAATCTCAGCCGTCGCCTCAGGATCAAAAGGATTTGTCCTGACTGAGAGCGAGAAGAGATACGGGTAATGGCTTTGTAAGTACTCCATATGCTCAAGCCACCCAATAAGGAGCAGGCGATATACCCGTTCGCAATCATGTGACAGATGTGCGGCATCAGATTGGGAGAGATGCGCAAGATCACGCCGGGCTGAGAGTTCCTCCTGAAGATGGGATATTGCGGTGATCATTTCCGAGAAGGGTTCATCATCAAAGAGCATCGGATGCTGGAGGAGCTGGATCATAAAGCCACGCTTCTCTGCAAGGAACCCGGAGAGGGCGATCCGATCGATCTTCATCAGATCAACCCCAAAAGACCTGCGAAAAAGGCGTTTCCGTACGGCAAGAAACTGTTTTTTATCCCAGCCATTCTGCACAAGGAGATCGTCATCCTGTTGAAAAGATGAAACACCCGGTTTGTAGAGATGAATCATCGGAACACCAACCTCAGAGAAGAAGACACCGATGATCATGCGAACTTTCCTCTGCCGTGAACGGAGATCATTCCTTGAGATCATCATCTCGATTACATAGGCAACAACCGTCAGGAACGTCCCCACCCCGGCAAGGATAAGCACCATCACCAGAAAACGTCCGCCATCTGTTGTCGGAACGATATCGCCATACCCGACTGTTGCCACCGTTACGATGATGAAGTAGACTGCATCAAAGAACGAGAGGCCTTCAAGGTGGGCAAGGCCGACCGATCCAATGAGGAAGACTGCCACCAGCAGCAGAAGATAGATCGGGAACTTCTTATCACCGGCATTCATGCTATAGAGAAGATTGGCGCAATCAGATAAAAGACTCCCTGGTGCCGGAGAGAGTCCAGGCTTCTGCAACAGCCGCTGCCACAGCCCGGCTCACCCCGCGATCGATGACCGAGGGGAGGATGTACTCCTTTGTCGGATGGGGAATATATGCTGCAATGGCATGCGCAGCTGCGATCTTCATCTCGTCGGTAATGCGTGTTGCACGCACATCCAGTGCCCCACGGAAGATCCCCGGGAATGCCAGGACATTATTAATCTGGTTATGATAATCGCTTCTGCCAGTCCCGATGATCCCCGCACCCGCTGCCTTTGCCTCTTCTGGCATGATCTCAGGTACCGGATTTGCCATCGCAAAGATGATTGGGTGTTTCGCCATTGACCTGACCATCTCCTGTGTGACGAGAGCGGGTACGGATACGCCGATGAAGGCATCGGCACCAACGAGAGCCTCAGAAAGCCCGCCTGTTCGGTTCTCTTCGTTCGTTTCATGGGCGATGAGGTACTTATGAGGGATCGAGAGGATATCACGCCGCCCCCTGTGGATGATCCCCTGCCGATCGCAGACGATGATATCCCGAACCGAAATACAGGTGTAATCACTCATCCCGACGCATTTGAGAAGGCGGGCGATGGCGATACCTGCCGCACCGGCACCGCTGATTACAATCCTGAGTTCGGCAAGGCTCTTCTTCTGCACCCTGCATGCATTGATCAATGCAGCGAGAACAACAATCGCAGTCCCATGCTGATCATCATGCATCACAGGGATACCAATATCCTGGAGGGCAGCCTCAATGGCAAAACACCGGGGAGCCGCAATATCCTCCAGGTTGATCCCACCAAATACCGGAGCAATATTTCTGATATGCGCCACGAGATCAGCATCCTTTGATGCAAAACAGATTGGAAACGCATCAATGCCAGCAAAATCCTTGAAGAGGAGTGCTTTTCCCTCCATGACCGGAATTGCCGCAACCCCCCCGATATCCCCAAGGCCAAGCACCGCTGATCCGTCACTGACAACAGCCACGGTATTTGCTTTCAGTGTATACCGGTACGCACACTCCGGGTCCGCAGCAATCTTCCGGCAAACCTCGGCAACACCGGGAGTATAAGCAACACTCAGATCATGTCGGTTCTTCACCGGCACCTTGCCACGCACCTCGATCTTCCCCCGGTGCTGCTCGTGAAGAAGAAGTGCCTCATCATAGATACTCTGACCCATATGAAAGAGAAATGGTATCTGAAGATAATATAACCAGCGGACTCTGAAGAAAGCACTTATATTCCATCCAGATGACTCTATGAGGATGAACCTGCCGATCCCGCCGATGGCCGTCAGAACAAAGATTCTCCTGGCATTCCTCACCATTTCAGTTATATCTCTCCTTATCGCCGGGGGAATTGCATCCTCGGCAATCACCACCCTCGGCGGAACCGCGATCGAGCAGAGCGAGAAACTCGGCAGCCAGGCGGTTGATGAGAGCACTGCGGCACTCATCGAGGACGCCGAAGAGTACCTCCTCAGAATGGCAGTCGATCGGGCAGAATACACCTCCCTCTACTTTGAAGATGCCGAAAAAGCGATCCGGACTGTTGCTATCTATGCAGACAATCTCGAACCAACTGTCATCTCCTCTGCAAAGACAACAGAGGTAATCGCACCCGGAGCCCACCCTGATGAACGGGAAAGAGGAGAACTCGCCGCCCTTGAGAGGATCATGATCCCGGCCAGATCAGCACATCAGGATATCACCTGGATCTATATTGGTACTGGCACAGGCATTTTCAGATTATATCCACCTACAGACGATCTCCCGGCAACTTTTGATCCCAGGAACCGTGACTGGTACCAAAAAGCACTCCTTCAGGAAGGGATCGTCTGGTCACGCCCCTATGTCGATGCAGGGGGATCAGGCCTCACCGTCACCTCTTCATACCGGATTCCCGATTCAACCAGGGACTGGGTCATCGGGGCAGATGTCACTATCGAGACAATTAACCAGATGATCCTCGATACATCATTTGGGGGAGAAGGATATGGCATGCTGATTGGATCTGACGGTCATGTCATCACACGCCCCGGACTCACCGCCGAGGATCAGCTCTGGGATGAGTCTTTTACCACCGAAAACCTTCTTGAAGCACAAAACCGTGAGATCAAATATGTCGCTCAGAAGATGGTACGGGGGGAGACCGGTATAAGCAGGATCTCTCTCGACAGAAATGATGTCTTCGTCGCATATGCCCCCGTGAAGACGACAGGCTGGAGCATTGCCATCGTGATGCCGGTCGAAATGGTCATCGAACCCGCTACGTTAACCGGCGAGAAGCTCAGCCAGCAGACGGCAGAAACTGCCGATCAGATCGACCGGCAGATCACCAGTTCAATGCATCTCTTTATCATCACCATGGTCGCCCTCATCGGGGCCGCTGTTCTTGGATCTGCACTCTTTTCGCAAGCCATCACCCGCCCATTGAAGCGACTTGGCGAGGGAGCAGATGCCATCGGACGCGGGGATCTGGCATACCGGGTCGAGACCGGGACACAGGATGAGTTTGGAGAACTTGCAGGCAACTTCAACAAGATGGCAGATGATCTCAGCGCAATGATGGCCGATCTGGAGAAGACGACCGCTGAGCGGGAACGGCTCTCACGTGAACTGGAGATCGCCCGCAGCATCCAGGAGAGCTTCCTCCCGGACCGGGCGCCGATCATCAAGGGTTTTGACCTTGCCGCAAAGAGCATCCCCGCCCTCTTTGTCGGGGGCGACTTCTATGACTTCATCCCGATCGGGGACGGGCGTTTTGGTCTTGTAATTGCAGACGTCTCGGGGAAAGGCGTTTCTGCCGCTCTCTTCATGGCACTCTCACGAACCCTTGTCCGGGCAAGCACTGCAGATGAACCTTCCCCTGCCGTGGCGATCTCGCAGGCAAACAGGCTGATCTGCGAAGATTCAAAGACGAGCATGTTCGTCACCCTCTTCTATGCAATTCTTGATGCCAACGAGAAAACACTCACCTACGTAAACGCCGGACACAATCCACCGGTCTTCCTGCGTGGTGACGATCATTCGATCACACTCCTCAAAGCAGAAGGCATTGCCCTTGGAGTCATTGAGGATATCGAACTTGAAACCGTTGAGGTATCCCTCCATGAGAATGATCTCCTCGTCCTCTATACAGACGGGGTCACCGAAGCCGAGAACAAAGATGACGAACTCTATGGAGAAGACCGACTTGAAGCAGTTCTCGAAGGAATCCAGGGCGAGACGGCAGCCGGGATCATCGCCACAATCATTGAGGACATCAGTGCATTTGCCGGTGATAATCCACAGTCTGATGACATCACCCTGCTCGTCATGAAGACACTCGGGAAGGAGGAGTAAGGATGGAAGACTGGCTCTGCCCCCACTGTGAAAATATCTTTGTTGTACTGGATACCTGTGCAACCTGCGGGCCCGCATGCAGGGATACGGCAGTATGCCCCCGGTGCGGGGCAGTCCTCAGGCGGCCACCCAGGATGGTTTTTTTTGCAGGAATGGAAGACGAGTAATTATACTCCGCCAAATCCGGGGATTGCAATCTTCTTCTCTACCCTCGCAATAACCCGTCCTGCAACGGTCACAAGAGCAAGATAGAAGATACCGATCAGAATGAATACCTCGAAGAAGGCAAAGTACTTTGTTGCAATAATATTGCCTGCACCGGTGATCTCGATCACAGTGATCATGTAAGCTAAGGATGAGTACTTGATCAGGTAGACAAACTCATTTGAAAGACCGGAAAGCGACTTTCTCAGTGCCTGTGGGAGAATGATACTTCGGATCGCCTGCATTCGTGACATCCCAAGAGAAAGGGCGGCAGTCATCTGCCCTGAGGATACCGACTGGATTCCTCCACGAATATACTCGGAGTTGTATGCACCATTACAGAGGATGAAGCCGATCACCGCCGATGTAAACGCTGTGAAGGTGATCCCAAGAGACGGGAGACCGAAGTAGATGATGAAGAGGAGGAGAAGGAGCGGGCACCCTTTGAAGAAGAGGACATACCCATGGCAGAGTTTTGATACAAGCCAGTTGCCATAGGTTCGTCCAAGCGCAATGGCTATCCCGTTTAAAAAACCAAAGGGTGCTGATACCAGGATAAGGGCAAGTGTCACCAGTGCCCCACGGTAGAGGGCTGGCAGCAGGATCTCGAAATCAAACTGGAGGTCAATCATCTTTGTTCATCAATCATCCTGGAATGTTCCAAGAAACATTCGTGTCCGTGCAAATGTCGGGCTCGTCTGGATCTCAGATGGTGATCCCTCCTCAACAATCTTTCCATGCTCCATGAAGAGGATCTCATTTGCCACCGAGAGGGCAAAACCCATCTCATGAGTCACAACAAGCATCGTCATCCCTGCCCGTGCAAGCCGCTTCATCACCTCAAGCACCTCACGGGTCAGCTCGGGATCAAGAGAAGAGGTCGGTTCATCAAAGAGGATCACCTCAGGATCCATCGCGAGTGCTCGTGCAATTGAGAGTCGCTGCGCCTGCCCACCAGAGAGTTCTGCGGGATAGGCGTTCGCCTTGTCCAGGAGACCCACCTGACCGAGTTCTTCAAGCGCTTTTTTCCGGGCATCGGCTTTGCTCATCCCTTTCACCCGTATAAGGGCAATCTCGACATTACCTATTGCAGTTAAATGATCGAAGAGGTTGAAGTTCTGGAAGACCATCCCTATCTTCTGGCGGAACTGGTTGATCCGGGGCCCGGCATGAGTCACTTCTTCATCATTGAGCCAGATCGATCCGCTATCTGGTATTGTCAGCTGATTGATGCACCTGAGGAGGGTACTCTTTCCTGTACCTGAGGGGCCTATGAAGACCTTCGTCTCACCACGGCGGACATCAAAGGAGACTCCCTTCAGCACCTCGGTTTCGCCATAACACTTGTGGATATCCTCCACCCTGAGGATGATCTCTCCATTGGTCATCTTATGCATCACCCTGCCCATATCCTGGAATTTTATACCGGTTCTCTATCCTGCCGAAGATCCACTGTCCACCGTAATTTAAGAGGATGAAGAGGATCGCAACGATAACATAGACCGTCATCGGATCCCCGATTCGTGCCACGATCTGGTTGCCCCGTGTCAACAGCTCGGCCACTCCGATTGCATAACAGACTGATGAGTCAGTCAGAAGGATCGGGTATTCATTGGTCCAGCCGGGGAGCGCCCGCCTCAATGCCTGTGGAAGTATGACTGTCCTGATCGCAGAGAATCGGGACATCCCAAGCGAACGTGCCGCCAGCATCTGTCCCTCGCTGATCGAGAGGATCGCACCTCTGAATATCTCAGACTGATATGCCGCCGTCCGAAATCCAAGGACAAAAGCCGCAATCCAGAATGCTGCAAAATCAAATCCGAGAACCGGTATGATACCGAAGTAGAAGAGGAAGAGAAGGACCAGGATTGGGAGTCCGCGGAAGATCCAGATGTAGGTGCGGACACAGTACTGAAGAGGGGCAGGACCATAGACGTGAATGAGGGCCATTGGAATCCCCATCAGAAGCCCAAGCCCAAGGGCAAGGATTACAAGCCCGAGAGTCGTGAAGACACCGGAGAGGAGATAGGGGAAGGAATCAACAATGGCCGGGGAAAGAATGCTCAAACAGGATCACCACAGAGAGACAGGCTGCAAACAACAGAAAGCAGATACGTACCTGAAGTATTGTCTCCGTGATCAGAAAAAGGTAGGGGAAATGAGTTTTTGGATAGAATACTGATTTTGGATCCAATCACTCAAGACCATACTTCTGCTTCAGTTCATCCCATTTGGGTGATGCCTGAAGCCGAGTGATACCTTCATTGATGGTGGCAAGGAGCTCGGTATCCTCTTTCCGGATAGCTACCCCATACTCCTCGTTCGTCTCAACAAGACCAACCTTCCGGAGACCTTTTTCCTCGATGAATTCGTTGACGACCGGGACATCGAACATCACTGCATCAACACGCTCATTCTCAAGATCCTGTACTGCGAGGGGGAAGCTGGTATACTGCTTGAAATCATTTTCAGCGAGGAGACCTGTGTCAACCAGATTTGTCTGGATATAATCTGCCGCAGTACTGCCCCGCTGTGCACCCATGACAACTGTGCCTGCAAGCACATCCTCGATAGTCATCCCGGAGTCTGCACGTGCGGCAACTGCCTGGTTTACAATCCAGTAGGGTTTAGAGAAGCTGACACGCTCCTGCCGCTCCGGGGTGATCGTCATGCCTGAATAGACCATGTCGATCTTCTTGGTGACAAGGCTGGTGATGATACCATCCCATGCCATCGGCTGGATCTTCACATCAAAGCCCATCTCTTCTCCAATCCACTGGATAGACTCGACATCGAATCCGGCAGCAGAGCCATCAGCTTCGATATAGCTGAACGGGGGATAATCACCATCGATACCAACAATGTAGGATGGCCGGTCTGAGGGGGCGGGAGTTTCCCCACCCATGCACCCGGCCGCAAACAAGGACAATACAACTGCCGCAACGAGAGCGGCACACACCTTAGCGTTCATGAAATAGAGATTACGTTGAATATCATATATAGCCGTTATGAATTGAAACGGAGATGTAAGATGTGAGAGAGAGCCTCGATACCGGAGTATGATAAAAAAGGATTGTGTGATGGGGTGGAGAGATGGTGATAGTATGATCAGGAGCTGAAGAACTCGGCCAGAGTCGCTTCGAGCTCCTTGAAGGAGACAGGTTTTTGAAGAATGAGAGTGATCTCATTTTTATAGGGCTCGATCTCCTCATCCCGGATGTATTTTGCAGTAAAGAGCATCACTGGAAGGCCAGCAATACCCTCTTTCCTGATCTCATCAAGGAACTGCCACCCATCAATCGGTGTCATCATCAGATCAAGGAGGACAAGATCAGGCATCTCTTCCTTAATAGCCGCAATCGCATCCCACCCATTATTATGGGTAACTGCGACATACCCGAGTTTCTTCAGAAGTAATCCCATCACCGTCAGGTTTGGGATATCATCATCAACCACCATTACCGTCTTCATCATATTACTATCCTCATGGGTATTTGTATGGTAAAAATACTCCCCTTCCCCGGAACACTTGAAACAGTGATCACACCACCATGAACCTGGACATACCGTTGTGCAATAGAGAGTCCGAGCCCCAGACGATTATATTCCCGTTTTAATTTCTGGAGATCTGTGATATGGAAAGGTTTGAATATATTTTCAAGAGATGCCGGATCGATCCCAACACCATTATCGATGATTCGTATATAATGGTTATTCTCATCAGTTTCATACTGTATCGAAACTTCACGGGGAGGTTCATTATACCTCACAGCATTAAGAATAATGCTGTTGAAGACATGGTAGAGGAGATCAGGATCTCCCTGTATGCTAACAGTTGGTGGCACTTCATTCTTTACGTCCGCATCATTTCGACAATGATACTCAAGAATAATCTCCTCGACCATATTCCAGAGTATTATCTCCTCAATATGGGGCATGATCTTTCCGGAGTCAACAAGTGAGAGTGCCATCATCCGATCAATGATCCTGCGCTCATGATCGATATGTTTCTGGCAGTGCGTCAGAAGATCCACCACATCCGGCATCAGGTTGAAAGAATCCGGATCAGAAAGCAGAAGACCAATATAGCCGACCACCGGCTGGAGCGGAGTGCGCAGTTCGTGGGAAGCAACCATAACGAAATCAGAACGCCGTTCTATCTCACTCCTGAGGTTCTCTTCAAGCTGCTTCTGCATAGAAGTGTCAATCAGGATTCCGAGATCGATCGGCTCACCATCTGAGATAAATGGCTTGAGCCAGATGGTACCGGGAGATTGCCCGCCGCTTTTCCGTGAAAAGATAATCTCTGCCTTGGTGCCCCTCTTCAGAATCTGCTCACAATCGGGGAATATTTTTGAGACCGGCTCACCCAGAAGCTCTTCCTCGGAATATCCGGTAATCTGACAGAATGAAGGATTGACAAACTGTATCACCCAATTTCCATAGGTGAAGATCCCAACAGGCACGTGGCGTATCAGCTGAAGATAATTTGCCTCCTGTTCAAGCATCATATCCAGCATCCGCTGTTCTTCAGTGATATCGATGATGGATACTACCCTGTGGCTTGTATCGGGAATGAGCGCAGTCAGAAGCATACAGTTACGTTCCTCACCCTGTGCATCGATGATGGTGACCTCATACTCCTCATGAGACTCATGCCCGGCATCTGTACTGATACAGGCCTGGATGATCGGATGATCCTTCTTGGGGAAGATGAGCTGAACGAAGGATCTGCCCTCGAGCTCCTCTTTCTCATAGCCTGTAAGCGTGCAGAACTCATCATTGACGGACTGAATAGAGCCGGTTTCATCAATGATGAGGATACCTGCACCGGCATTTTCGAAGATTGTCCGATGTGCAGACTCGGATTTCTTCCATAGAGCCTCATTTTTCTTCTTTTCCGTGATATCGTGGATAATCACAATGGCAGATCCACTATCCTTCCCCCGTTTAATCGGGTTGATATGAATTGAGAACCACTTCTCAACGCCGGATTCTTCATACACGATCTCCCGCCGAATCGACTGTTCTTTGGAGAATACTATATCATGAATATACGATTCCGTTAGAATATGCATACAGGGAAAGAATTCCAGAATGGGTTTACCGATAATATCAGAGACCCCCCGAATCTTCTGAGCCTGCCGAAGGGCAGTTTGATTATTCAAGAGAATATGATGATCCGAATCAACGACCAGAATCGCCTGATCGATCGAGTCAAGCGTCTCTTTATATTCGATGCGGGTCTTTTCTATTACCATCTCCGCATTCTTCAATGGCGTAATATCAACAGCAGAGAGGAGTATTGCCTTATCATCGAGAATTGATCCGGTGAGCTTGACAATTCGTTCTGTTCCATCCCGTCTGATGAGAATCTCCTCTTGATCACAGACATGCCCGGCACTTTCGATCTGATCTCGGAGAACAGCTGCTCTTTGCGGGTGCTTCCAGAGACATTCCATCTCTTTTCCATACAGGGATGACGGAATGTAATCAAGCAGACTGACACAGACAGTATTGACATCTACGATCGTCTTTGTTTTCCGATCCACAATCCAGTTGCATGATTCCGAACATTCAAGTACACGGGCATATCTGCCGGTCTTCGTCCTGACATGATCCGCAACAACCGCAACAAAGACGCCAAATGCAATAAAAATGATGAAATTAACCGTTGATGCATAGATGACTGCAGCATCATTTCGGGCAAGTGAAAAGACCAGTGCAAAATATCCAAAAGCAATCGCAACCGCAATGATCGTCTCACGCCGGGGGAATAGGAATGGAGTAAAGACTATCGGAAGCAGAAAAAGGGCAGGATAGACATCATGGATGCCATGCTGCACACCATGATAGGTAATGAGATATGCTGTCACCGTCAGGGCAAAAAAGACCCATAGCCTGATAAATAACGATGAATGTGCACCCTTTCCAAAAGAAGAAAGGGTTGTGGTATCTCCCATACTATTATATATTGATCTTTCGAAGCATTTATAACTTCTTAATAACCCCGGAAATTTGCCAGACTGTCAATTCAGCTTATTTTGAGGGAGCCTACAATCCGGAGTTTGCCACCTTCGAGATAATGGAGCACCACCGTATCACCGGGGAGGGACACAAGCGGTTTATCCAGGCTGATCGTCAGAGTAGGATTGCGGAAATCTCCCGCATCCAAAACTGCGGTCACCTTACCGGAGATGAACTGCATCCAGTGGCCCAAATAGAGTACCATTCCCTCGTGAATCGGGGAGGGCCAGTATTTGACAAGGGAGGCATCGGCATGTATCTCATCAGTGACCAGAACAGAGGGATTTGTCGTCAACACAAACCCGCGATCCAGATCATCAGCCTCGATATTCTTCAGGGCAAGGCCGACCCGATCATCTTTGACCGCATATACCGAGTCGTCATCATGCTTCTGAATAGATCGGAGCTGTGCAGGTTTCTCACCGGGAAGTGCCTTCAGCTGATCGTGTTTTCTGAGGCAGCCATCAACAACGCCCCCGAGGACAACGGTCCCGATCCCCTTCACATTGAAATGATGATCGATTGCCATTGTGCCATGTGGGATCGAGCCTGCCGGGGGTTCATCCGATGCCACAAGGGCAGCACGTTTCAGGAGGATCTCCTTCAACTCAATCCAGTTCTCTTCACAGAACTGGTATCTCTCAAGAAGAGTGCCTGCAAAGAGTGGCGTAACCTGATCCTGCCCGAGGTAATTTCTGAGTATGATATATCCTTCCGAAACACCTGCTGAGTCCAGCATCAGGATACATTCTCCGAGTTGCGGAGTGATCTCATCGATGACAAGGATGGCCGCCTGTGCCATTGAGACTGAGAAGAAGAGGGATGAGAGCCGTTCGGGATACCTGGATGGCTCAACGAGCGTGACCGTATCCAGATCACGTTTCAGATTATAAAAGGTGATATCCGATGAGGTGCCCTTCTTTCCAAGTTCACGCAATACATCAGGTGGTGCTATCGCTGCAACTGTCAGGTTTCCCATGGGATCATGGTTTGTCTGATATGGTGAAAAATACACCCCTCAACAACAGAACCCCAAGCTTATATCAGCCATCATCTATAAACCCATCATTCATATGCGACCATATATCATCATCAACGCTGCCATGAGTGCCGATGGGAAGCTTTCAACAAGAGAACGGCGCCAGGTACGGATATCAGGTGCTGAGGATTTTTCCCGTGTCGACCAGATGCGTGCTTCGTGTGACGCCATTCTTGTCGGTATCGGAACGGTGCTGGCTGATGATCCGTCACTGACAGTCAAATCGCCAGTTCTCCGTGAAGAACGGAAAATGAGGGGTGCAGATGAGAACCCGGTGAGGATCGTCCTTGACTCAGATGCAAAAACTCCGATAACAGCAGATATTCTGAAGAAGGGTGAGGGGAAACGGATTATTGCAGTATCTGAAAAAGCCGATCCCAGACGCGTGATGGCACTAAAAGAGTATGCTGAAGTCATCACCTGCGGAGAGGATACTGTCGATCTCCCCTCGTTTGTACAGGAGTTACAAAAAAAGGGAATCGCCACCCTGATGGTTGAAGGAGGGGGCACCGTGATCTGGTCATTTGTAAGCCAGGGACTCTTTGATGAACTCAATATCTATATCGGATCGATGATCATCGGCGGAAAGACTGCCCCGACGCTTGCCGACGGAGAGGGATTTGTTGATGAATCACTCTTCCCAGGGCTCATCCTCGATCATGTCAGGCAGATGGATGACGGGGTGCTGATCAGGTGGAAAAGAAGAGAATGAAGTTATTTGGCATATGCATCTTCTCTCTGATAGACCTTGTCACTGATCACCACTACCTCACCGGTATTGTAGACTGCCGTGATCTTCACCCGATCAGGAGCGCCCCTGGTTCCCTCAAATGTGACAGACTTCCCCAGGGAAAGGGGCCGTTCGATGCTTTTCTCCTCAATCCTTCCATCTCCAGAGTAGAGGATCGCCTGAATCTGTGTGATAAAGGTCATTCCCCTCCCTCCATCAAACTGAACGGTTATTTCATTATTCAGTGGATCCTTCCTCGCTGTGGCTGAAACTTCTTTTCCAGCCGGCATCGTTCCAAGCGGGCCCGGAGTCAGAGACCAGTCAGTGGGTGCTTCTGCAGGGCTATGTGTCGGTGGTTCGATGGGTGCAACAGGCACAACCTCGCCCGGTGTCTCAGAACACCCTGCAACACTGAGCGCGGCAATCAGGATGACTGCCATTAGCAGGTACTTGATATATTTCATATGCCACAATAGGAGAATCTCCTATATGACGCTTTCGGAGATCTGATCGAAGAGGCAATCTTTCATTATCATGCAGGTACACTCTTGATTACAGACAACGCCCCTTTTATTCTCACAACAGCTATGGTGGCAATCGGATTTCGCCAGGTAGAGAAGGTGAGGCCACCCATCCGGGGCACCATATTCACTGGAGTCGCAGATGCACTTCTCATTCTCCTGGTTTTGTTGAGAATCCTGCTTGTATCACCTGGCTACACTCCATGGCCGGACCTCGGAGGGAGCAGCATTGAGGGAAACCTGACGGTACCGGTGCTGCAAGCAACATCATCATCATCCAGAACGCAGAACACCGGGGTGCAACCATCACCTTCATGGAGTTCCTGAGATTTGGTATTCCGGTGACGGTGCTCCAGAGCCTGATCTTCCTTGCCTGGTTTCTCATCATCACCTGAATGGACAGTACATTTTTTCTCTGCCGCAAACATCCATTGATCTGCAAGGTGCAGGTACAATGAGATTTAAATGGGAGACGAAACTTGGAATAGCACTCCTCTGTTCGACAGCGCTCATCTACGGGCTGAAATTTGTGATCATCGGAGATGAGGGGGGGAGCAACACTCTCACCTATATCTTCAATGCGCTCGGCTTTCTGCCGGTGAATGTCCTCCTGGTGACGATCATCTTAAACCAGCTGCTTGCAGTCCGTTCAAAGAGGGAGAGGCTCCAGAAGATGAATATGGTCATCGGACTCTTCTTTTCAGAAGTCGGATCGACACTCCTGAAACACTTCTCAGATGCAGACCCACATCTCGATCAACTCCGGGGAAATCTCCTTATCAGAGATTCCTGGACCGATACAGAGTTTAACAAGATCAGGGAACAGCTCAAAGGAACAGAACAGAAGGTGATGATCGAACGGATCGATCTTGTGAAACTCAGGGATTTTCTCATTCAGCATCGTGACTTTCTGCTCAGGCTGCTGGAAAACCCTGTTCTGCTGGAACATGCCACATTCACCGAGGCACTCCGTGCTGTTTTCCATCTCTCAGAAGAACTGGAGAGCAGGGATGATATCACCGACCTTCCTACAACGGATCGTGCACATCTCGCAGTCGACATCAGGCGTGTCTATGATATGCTCACCCCTGAGTGGGTTGAATATATGCGGTACCTGAAGTCACACTATCCATATCTCTTCTCGCTGGCGATGCGGAAGAACCCATTCGATGAGAATGCAAATCCAGTGATAGCCGGCTGATTGAGGGGGATGATATCCCCCTTGGGAAGAGACTATTGAAAAACCAGGGGCCAGAAGAGAGATCTTGTTTGGGTGATGATGGTGTAAAAAGGACCACACATGGGGGGGAAAAGGATTAGTTACGATTCAGGGTGCGGCTCTTCCCGATATTCTCATCAAGCTTGAGGATATAGCCGACTATCTCATTCCGGTTATTCTTCCTCACCATCACTTTCAGATGAACTGCCTTCCTCTTTCCTTTCCGCGTTGTGATGATGATATCGTGGCCGGTTCCAATCACCACACTCTCCCTGACTGCTTCCCAGAGAGAGGGATAGTGTTTCTGGGATTTTGAGGCCATCTCGAAGGTATTGATGACCTTATCAACACTATGATAGAACCCCTGCTTATGGGTGATTGCGGTGATGTGCTCCGCATAGGGGTTCATGAAGAGGACACGCCCCCCGGTATCAAGGAAGATCACTCCTGCATCGATATGAAGCAGTTCCTTGAATTGTCTGGCATCTGTTCCTGAGGGTCGCGTAGAGAGATAATTATTGAGGGCAATCTCGATGACGCTGAAGAGATCGCGTTCATCAAAGGGTTTTGTGATGTACCCAAACGGCTGGGCCTGCTTTGCCTGATTTAGCGTATCACTCCCATAATGGGCTGTGCAGAAGACAATGGGTATTGAGAAGAACTGGTAGATGATCGTTGCAGCAGCAATGCCATTTGCCCTCCCATCAAGCCCGATATCCATCAGGACGAGATCGGGCGTGCCCTGGATCGCCTGCATGATAGCCTCATCTGCCGATGTGGCTATACCCGATACGCCATACCCAATTTTCCTGAGCATAACAGCGAGCATCTCAACGATCATCGGATCATCTTCAACAATAAGAATCTGGTTTGCCGCCATCCCTAAATCAGACCACCTTCATCTCGAAAACATCTGCACTACGGATTCTCAATATTGGTGCACCAGCCGGAGTGAGCACTGGGGAATAGTACATACAAGCCTGAAACAAGTACAGTACTATATGGATTCCAGCGTATATGAGTTTTCTCACCAGTTCTCTTTGAGAGCACCGCATCCATCTTACAGAATGCCAGTAAAAAATCATAAAAAACTATAACTCCATACCAATATTTTAATACATTATGAAGAGAGCATATAACGATACTATTATAACCATATGCGATAATAGTCCGAATCATCGGGCAGAAGCCCGATCAGAGAGGTGTTATACATGTCTGAGCTCTACAAGAAGATCATCGCAGAAGCGATGGCTGCCCAGCGGGCAGATGTTGAGACCATAAAAAAGAAGCGAGGGACGACATTCGCCCTTACCGATGCACAGCCATATGTGGACGCAGTCAAAAAGATGAAAGCTGCTTCCGGCCAGAGTGCGGCGGTGATTGACCTGCATAAGACCTCAGTCACTGCACACTTCACTGCACTGAAAGGCCTGACAAAAACCATCCGACCGGAAGACGATCCCTTTGTCGAACATTACCAGACCCCGGTCGTCCTTGAGATCCTCTGTGATGAAGATCCGAAGTTCAAAAAGAGCCTTGATACTTTCGTCACCCAGATTGGAAAATCTGATGCGCTGATCGGAAGAGAATCCGCACGAAGATATGCAGGTTTTTACGGCCCCACCTGTGTTGTGGACTTTGCCATGATCCCGGGAAGTACAAGCAATGTCGTGAACCAGATCCTGAAGAAGACAAATATTCCAACGGACCACAAACAGACGATACTCGCATCAAAATCCTGGGGAATGAACACCTCCTATGGCGTCGGCGAGGTCTTCGCAACACGGGTTGAAGAAGGAGATACGCTTGCTGATGCATCGAAGAAGGAGGTAAAGCAGGTTCAGAAGATCTATAAGACCCCGGTTGCTGCCCAGGCAGAACTGATGGATGGGGCAGGACATTCATCCTTTGATGTCAGGAAATACATGGACGAGTACCGCCGCCTGATAACACCAGCTGTGAAGAAAGCAGTGGATGACGGCGTGCATTATGGAAATATCGTCACCATCCCGGCATACTGTGTCGGCGATATCGCCCACCACATTGCCCAGTCTACCTTCAACATGTGCAAGGACGATGTGGTCATGGCAACCATCGAAGCAGTGACCGGTGTGATGGAGAAGACGCTTGACGCTGGCGTTGACAAGATGAAGAGTGAGTACAATATTCTCTCTGTCGTCACCGGTGCATCTGCCTGTGCCACCGAATATATCCTTGAACTTGACGGATTCAATGCCCCGATGATAGTCGATCTCCTCACCAAGCGATTCCACAACTTCGTCCAGCTGAAACCGACCCGTGGAGCTGCTGCTGAGCTGCACAACTGCGACTTCATGGATATGATCTACCGCGGATGGAAGATCCTGGATCGGGCACGGAGGGCAAAAGCGGGATCTGATGACCTCCTCAAACCGATTGTCGCCGGATGCGAGATCGATCTCTCACCGATTCACGAGAATGAGGTGCTGATGAACCCGCAGTGGTATGCATACCCGGCATGTGCCATAACAGTCAGGGCATCCGCCCTGATGAGGCTCTCAGATTACCCGTGTCTCTTAACGAGTGAGCCGGTGACTGCCACGATGATGACAAACATCATCGCGCTTCACAAGGAGACGCCTGCTGCCCCGGTCAGGGCATGCAAAGATTGTGCAGCTGCCTGTCTCGTCGACTTCAGGCACCAGTACTGTGAATACCGCGATGCAGTGTAGGCAGCAGGTGATCTGATATGAAATGCTATATCTGCGCAGAAAAAGGGATAGATAGCGATGCAGTCGCAATATGCATCGTCTGTGGCATGGGAGTCTGTATGGAGCATGCAAAGAGGGAAGAGACTGAAAACTGGGAGGGGGGCTACCCCTTCCCGGCAAAGAAACTGAAAAAGAATATTCCACGGATTCTCTGCCCCCCCTGCTATGAGGCATTCCATGCATAACAGGAGGTTTTCCTCGTGATATCACTTACCAAACGGTGTGTGGCTGAGCTGGTTGGAACCTTCCTCCTCGTCTTTTTCGGAGCAGGAGCGGCAGCCATCACTCTGATGCTCTCTGCCGGAGAAGAACCGCTCAGTGAGTTTAATATCGGGATCGGGTACTTCGGCGGCCTTGCAGACTGGCTTGCCATCGGTCTTGCCTTTGGTATTGCCATTGCCGGTGCGATCTATGCACTCGGCAGGATCTCCGGAGCTCATATCAATCCGGCGGTCACGATCGCCCTCTGGGCAACAAAGAGGTTCCCGACATCCGATGTCGCCCCCTATATCATCGCCCAGCTGATCGGAGCCGCACTCGCAAGCATCCTCTTCTTCGGATGCACCGGCCCGGATGCAGTACTTGTGGGAGGACTCGGAGCAACCGCACCATTCCATGGGATCTCCTACACTGAGGCGATCCTCGTTGAAGCGATCGGGACATTTATCCTGATGCTCGTCATCATGGGTGTGGCTGTCGATAAGCGGGCCCCGGAAGGTTTTGCAGGGCTGATCATCGGTCTTACCGTCGCCGGTGTCATCACCACAACCGGCAACATCGCCGGTGCATCATTAAACCCGGCACGTACCTTCGGCCCCTACCTCGGAAACACCCTCCTTGGAGGGCAGAACTTCTGGGAATTCTTCCCGATTTATATCATAGGGCCAATTGCAGGGGCACTCATCGCAGTATTCCTCTATGACTGGCTCACCTCTGAATAATCTTTTTTATATGCCGGGTCAACCAGAAGAGTATCATGGCACGAGTTGTACTCATAAACGCAAGCCCCCGGGCAGGGGGAAATACCGAATGTGCACTTGAAGAATGTAAAAAGGCGCTCCATGCAGAAGGGGTCGAGACAGAGGATATCACCCTCAGGGGAAAACAGATCGCATCCTGTATCGCCTGTTATTCCTGCAAAGAGACCGGAAAATGTGCAATTGATGACGGCGTCAACGAGATGATTGAAACTATCAGATCAGCAGACGGCTTGATTGTTGGAACGCCAGTCTACTTCGGAACAGCACGCGGGGAGCTGATGTCGGCACTCCAGAGGATCGGGATGGTCTCACGAGCAAACGACCAGTTCCTCTCGCGGATGGTCGGAGGACCTATTGCTGTTGCACGGAGAGGTGGTCATACCGCAACCATCCAGGAACTCCTGATGTTCTACCTGATCAATGATATGATCGTCTGCGGATCCACCTACTGGAACATGGCCTTTGGAAAAGAGAAAGGCGAGGTGCAGGATGATATCGAAGGGATGGATACCATCCGCAGGTTCGGGGAGAATGTCGGATTCTGTGTGAACCAGCTGAAAAAATAGGATGGATCAGACCGCGTGGAAACAGGTGCACTTCACCACGTCCACGTGCGCTGCCTTGCAACACCCGACTTCATTCACCTCTTTTACAATTGACGTTCCGCAATACCTCAGCTGGATACGTGCCGAGGTCCGCTCGCGCTCCTCAAAGAAGCTCGCATGTGAATACTCAATCATTCGTTTCATCGAGATAGAGACCATCTGCACCTCGAGAATGATGCCGGAATCTCCTGTAGAGAGATCTTCAGGGGCAACAGAGGTGAGGAAGATCGGATCACCAGGCTGCACTTCTGCCAGGGTGATAATATTGTGAGCGCTCTGAAGTTCGATGGTTCGAGGTCTGCCTAACTTGAGATCTGCTATCACCTGTTGGGATATGCCGGTTAATGCTGCTACCATCATCGCAATCACCCGTACATCGGAAGGTTTTCCTTCTTCTGTTGCGGCACCTCCGATCCCTGTACTTCCTCAGCGAGCCGCTGCATCGTCATCTCGATCTCCTCTGCCTGTTCAAGCAATGGCGCGGTATCCAGGTTTAAGGAGTAGAGATCATTCAATACATTGATCGCAGAGACAGCCGCCCGCGGATCGGGATTATTCACCGTCTCTCCAAGCAGCCCTATACAGGGGATCTTACGCAGTTTGCATTCTGTCAGAAGGCTTGATGCGATACCCGATATGCTGCCCATCGGGAGGATGATCGTATGATCCGAGATCTTAGAAACGGCCTCCTCATCGCTTGCCACACCAAATACCCTCTTTTCGGTCTCATTGGTCACGATACCCGCGATGGTGACGATCTCTTTCACATCATACTCTTCCAGCCAGTCGAGGATACCATTTGCCACCTCATAACAGATTGCCGGATGAATGGGAATATCGGCAACAAGTGCGGCATATCCCTCTTTCTCATAGATCCGAACCGCTGCATGGACAACCCCCTTCTGCATCATCGACATCGGGGGGAAGAACCTGCTGGTTATATCACCGATATGAGTAAATTCCATTTGATCCACCAGGTACTGCAGGGCGATACTCCCGACAAGCCCTGATCCAGGGAACCCCATCATCACAACCGCTCCCTTCTCCATAAGACCGCTTGAGATGATCTTCAGATCACTTGATTCATTGGACATTAAAATTACATAGACGCCCCACCTACATTAATACTATGCAGGAATATCCAGTCAAAAGAGGGCAGACAAAAGACCTTGTAGAACGGATGGCGAAGGGGTTTGTGGAGATCTTCGGTGTTGAACCAGAAGAAAAAGACGGACATTACATCATCTCCTATAAGGCGATAAAAAGGCTGGAGGTCTGGCCGGGAGAGAAGAGTAAGACGGCGTTTGTCGATACGGAATCAGATATCACAGCAGCTGACGAGGATATTCTCGACACCAATAAGAGATTCCGGCAGTACCTCGATCTTCTTACCGGGTTTTCAACAAAAGAACGGGTGAAGCGGGCAAAACCAAAAGAAGAGTAGATTTTTTTACTCTATTACTATTGCGGGCTTGAAGGGGAGTGCCATCCCCGCTTTTGCATGGCCACTCGACTCAGCATGCAGAATTTCCACCTTCACCGAGAACTCTTTTTCGATGAAAGACGCCGCCTGTGAAAAGATCGCATGCTCATCGGGGGCAAGTGTTGAGATCTGATCGACAAGGGCCGGGGGGAGGCTGTGGATCAGCTTCATCACCTGTTGAACTGCATTTGCCGCCTCTTTTCCACGCTTTCTCATCGATTCGTCCTTCATCAGCTCTTTTGTCACCGATCTCCGGTCTTCAGCTGTTGCAACCCGCCTGAAGACCTCGTTCTTCCATTCAGGTGCAATCAACAGGGTAAGTTTTTCTGCGGTTACCGGAATTATTTTCATAATTGACTCGATATCCTCGATGGTACGGGAGAGCAGCTCTTCTGCCAGCTCAATTTCAGGGTTGATCCGGCTCTGATCGGGAACCGGCCACTCTGCATAGGAGACAAGCCCCTCATGCCCATTCTCACGCCAGAGCGATTCGCAGGTGAAGGGGATCACCGGTGCAAGGAGTCTGATCCAGGCATCTGCGACATCACGGAGCACAGCCCCTCCGGCTGATCCGGCAGGCAGACGGCGACGGTACCATTTCAGATCCGACTCGATCCCAAAGTATGCCTCCTGAAGCGCCTGTCTGGTCTGGAAGAGCTCAAGTGCCTCGGTCATGCGGAAGATCCGGCGCTGAAGGCGGGATTGGAGCCATGCATCGACATCATGAGTACCGGTTGCATCCTTTGACTCCGTAACATACGTGATGAACCGTTCGATCTGTTTCCGTATGGATGATACGAGTTCATTTCTCCAGTCAAAATCCTGCCAGGGCTCAGCTGACCCGACCAGAAACATACGAACCGTGTCCGCGCCAAACTCCTCTGCTGCATCTTCCAGAAGGAAGACATTTCCTTTGGATGATGACATCTTCGCCCCATCAAGAAGCCCCATCCCGAAGACGACCATTCCTTTTGGCTGGAGTTCATCGGGGAAGATGGCACGGTGATGGAAGAGCTGGAAGGTAAGGTGGTTTGAGATGAGATCTTTTGCCGAGAACCGGTAGTTGTAGGGGTACCAGTACAGGAACTCGGATCTGAGTGCATCGAGGGTGGCACGATCGACACCCATGGGATTCCCTCTCCCGAGGAAGATATAATCAAATACCTCAGGAGTGAGGGATTCTGCCGGTATTTCGCTGATCCTGTGGGCGATTGTATAGTACGCCATATAAACGGTTGAATCCGAGAGCGGTTCAAAGAGCCATTTCGGATCCCAGGGAACACGGGTGCCAAGCCCGACACGGCGGGTGCATGCCCAGTCCTTCAGCCAGTCAACAGTACGGTCAAACTCTGCCCGTACCTCAGGGGGAACCAGTGCGATCTTCTCTATCTGGTCATGCACCTGCTGTTTCCATTCCGGATCGCTATAGGCAAGGAACCACTGATCATCAAGGATCCTGACATAGGCACGGCTTCCGCACCGGCAGACAACCGGTTGCTGGTCGAAGTCATAGAACCAGATCGATCCATACTCTGCCTCCATGACGGCGCCAACATCCTCACGTGCAACACGGACAGGTTTCCCTTCATGCTCGCCGCATCGTGCAAGGAGTTTTCCGCGTGAGAACTCGGCAGAATAGACCTCCTGGGTCACCTCATCCATCTTCGGATCGAATTGATCGACGATCCCATGCCGGACCACCGCCTCTTTCGCCGGGATCTCGCCATATCCATCAACCTGTATCAGCGATACCGGTTCAATATCCGTGTACTCTCCCTTCTTCTGAAGATCCAGAAGTGCAATATAATCAAAGGGTGCATGTGCCGGAACACTCATCACAATGCCGGATCCCATATCCGGGTCAACAAATCCTGCCGGAAGAATCCGGACAGATCCACAGAGGGGATGAGAGACAGATGAACCGATGAGATCCGACCCAGCGACCTCACCGACGATCGAAACGTCATGTTTCTGGAGTGCAAGCTTATCAGCTGCCTCCTGTGAGAGGAGCCAGATCACTCCATCGACATTCGCTTTCACATAACCGACATCAGGGTTGATCCAGAGATTGGTTACCCCGTAGATCGTCTCCGGGCGGAGTGTCGCACAAGGGATCAGAAAGCCGTCTGATTCGAAATTAACAAAGATAAATTTGACGATCTCTGCCTTATCTCCTTCAAGGAGGTCATGATCGCCAACCGGATTATCGCACTGGGGACAATATTTAACCGGATGTTCCCCTCTGACAACCCTGCCCTGGCCATTTAAGTGATAATACTGCCATTCGATGAATTTTGAGTACTGGGGGAGGATTGTGGTAAACCTCCGGCGCCAGTCGATCGAGAGGCCGAGCCGCCTCATCACCCGCTCATACTCATTTGAAAAATGATCGACGATCGCCAGGGGATCAGAGAACTGTTCGATAACATCCTGAGGCACTTTATAAAGATCCCGGTACAATGAAAGGGTCTTTTCATCGCCTCGTGCAATCCGTTTTGAGATCCCAATCACAGGCGACCCCGTGACATGGAATGCCATTGGATAGAGAACCTGCCGTCCTCTCATCCTCCAGAACCTGGCAATAACATCCGGAACAATATAGGTTCTGCCATGGCCGACATGCATCGCTCCGCTCGGATACGGATATGCGACATTGATATAGCATTTCTCCTTTACCGATGGATCGGAATGGAACGCATTCTTCCATTCTTCTTCAACATCCGACTCAGACAGCTTCAGTTCGCAATCACCCACAATAAACCACCCCTCATACACACACTCTGTTACTCCACCGGACGAACCGTGATCTTTTCACCCTCGGCATCCCGCCTGAGCATCTCCTGGGCAATGGAGTTGTTTCTGGCAAGAAGAATCTCCCCACTCTCCTCGACAGTGCCGGTAAAGAGATATTCCTTACCGGAGAAGACATCAACAATCTTGCTTGCATGATCCGGGCAGGCGATGATCAGGTATTTCTTATCTGTTCTGATCGTCACCCCGCCAGTGGGTGGAGACTGAACCGTTGGCTCTTCGATGGTTTCAGTCGGGTGGGTTGCATCCAGCTCTGTCAGCGAGCGGATATCAATACCAACACCGACCTTATTCACAATAGACGCGATATTTTTACCGCCTTTCCCAATTGCTGCCGGAATATCACGATCTTCAATATAGACAGATGCTTTACTGTCAGAGATCATCCTGACATCAACCGAACCCTCAGTGAACCTCCCAATCTCTCTCTGGATCTCCTTTTCAATCTCCTGCCACGGGTTCTGGGAAGCAGGGGCGGGAGCATCTTCCGGAACCTCTGGTGAGATGGGTTTATGAGTATTCTGTAGCACCGTTACCGGCTGGTTAATCGGATAGACTATCGTCTCACCACCATACCGGAATATCTCAACTACTACAAGCCCGGTCTCACTATCTGTCACCCTGACAACCGGAGATGGAATACAATCCATTCCCTGTCCGGATAGTGCAGATGGGCGATCGATTGTAAGACTGAGTGAATATACCTGCCCAATCTCGCCCTCGGAGACGAAGATGATCGAGGGGATCACCTGGGGGAGAATACAGATGTCAATGCGTGAGAGGAGTCGCTGGAGTGCATCCTGTACTTTGTGTGCATGAAGAACCCCGATCATACCGATCCCGGAGAGATGGAGATCCGAATAGATTTCGAAATCTTCAGGCTTTCGTATCTCATCAAAGACAACGAAATCGGGCCTGACAAGACTGAGGAGTTCTGCTGTCTGGGCCATATTTCCGTCAAGCGCGGTGTACTGGGTGATATGATCCGGTACCTGAAGATCACGTGGGGTCTCCATCGTCTTCACAACGAAGTTACAATCTGCAAGGAAGATAGCAATGGATTGGGCAAGTGTCGATTTGCCGGATCCTGGAGGGCCGACAATGAGTGTTCCGGACCGCTCGCTGATGATCGACTGCTTGATCTCGTCAGATTTACTGTAATCCTCAAGTGAAACATCCGCAATCGGACGGATGACAGTGATCTCCATCCCATCTGAGAACGGGCGGCGGGTGATTGCAATCCGAAGCGACCCGATCTGGACGACCGTCACTCCCTTCTTCTCGATCTCAATGAAACCGTCCGGGTGGCGCTTGGCGCGTTCAAGGATCTCCTGTGCAAGCTTCCGGAGTTCATACTCGGTCATCGGCGAGTCGCGAATCTGCTCGATCCTCATATCCTTCAGGCGACCTTTCTTGGCATACGGAGCAACCCGCTCCTTGAGATAAACCGCAACAGTATTTTCATCAAAGAAGTGGTCGATCCCAAGCGGCGTGAAGTTCTCCTGTTGTGCCTTCATGAAGATGACCGGGATTCCCTTTGCCCGTGCAACCTCGGCCTGGACGATATCGGAGGTCATAAAGGATGCATCATATTCAATTGCGGCATTCCTGATCATTGAATCGATCTCACCGCCACTTGCCAGTTTCACCTGTTCAAGCCGGGGCCGCTCGCCCACAAATTTGAGCTCGATCAATCCTTCATCCCGCATGCGGCAGAGTTCCTGAATCTCTGTCAGTCCGGAGAACCCAATTTCCCGGCCATGGTTTGCCTGAGCCTCAAGTTCCGCAAAAACAGCTTCAGGAATGATTATTGTTGCGCCTTTGCATTCGCCGTTCTGTATCATTGAGGTAATACGCCCATCAATGACAACGCTCGTATCTGGTACCAGTTTCATAAAAATTCTACCATTTAGATCTCTTGATTATGGTTATCGGAGTGAGAATCTGCTGATTATTCCTATGAACGAAAATAATCAGCCTTTTTTGTATTATATCGCCCCAATATGTGCCATTATTCATATACGTTCCGATATGGAAGATCCCGGATCACCGCTCTTATCGTATACGTCTGACCCGGGATCCACGTCAGACTCTGCTATTCTATTTTCTCCTACATCATAACGTAAGAGATACTAGGATATAAACATCATGCGCCTTCGGCAAAAGAGAGGAAAAGGAGCAGATACCCACCGGAAGAGAGAGATAGAAAACCCATAATCCTGGCATTCAAACGCATCATAGCAGGGAACACCCACCCAAACAACACCATCCAGAAAAATCAGGGGGTGTTGGATGTGAGTGTTATTTGTATATCGTCTCCGGGTCAACCATACGATCGAAGAGAAGATGTCCATCAAGCGTCCTGAAGAAGCAGGATCGATACCCGAGGTGGCATGCAGCACCCGATTGTGAGACAAGATAGAGGAGAGTGTCTGCATCACAGTCTGTCCGAATCTCAAGTACATGTTGGAGATGGCCGCTCTCCTCACCCTTCTTCCATATCTTCTTCCTGCTTCTGCTGTAATAGTGGGCATAACCTGTCTTTTGTGTGAGGGAGACGGCTTCTTCATCTGCCCAGGCAACCATCAGCACCTCGCGTGTCTCCTTATCCTGTACAACAACCGGAATGAGCCCGTTCTGATAGTGAAGTTCAATCATACCAGTCAGACCCCCATAAGCGCCATCATCAGGGTAAAGAGTATATCACCAATGAGGCATGAAACGATCAGCCCGGCAGTTATAGGAATGAAGAACGGAACACCATAGGATATCCAGACAGAACCTGCCTTTCCATAGAGAGTAAGCTCTTTCTGGAAATCAGCAGGGTGCTCCCGGAGATCACGCGTATACACACGGTCATCCCGTGCCATCCTGCTGATCGCCTCGGCAAATGGGATAAAACGGCGCTTTAAACCATCTGTTGTCTCTTCAAAATCCTCAATTACAAAGCCAAAGACCGAACGGATATTCTCAGATTGGACCGGAAAGCCGATGAACATGTACAGAAGCGGGGCCCGGTTCCCTTTCACCAGATTGTAGAAGAAGAGAAAAGCCGGAATGAAGAGGTTCAGGATGAGGGCATTTGCGAGGACACTGAAGGCAAAGATTGGAACTGGCGGATACCCAAGAAGTGGCTCAAATGGAAAGAGGGGTATCAGGAGGGCGATAAAAATAAGACCCCAGGCATCTGCACCACCGAAGAGACCAAAATATGCAATCGCATACATCACTCCGGAGAAGACGAGCGTCGTCAGGACAATGATCAAAAACCACTGGAGATCTGAAAGGAAGAGGAGGTAATAGACATACCCTGTGAACGGAATGGAGAGAAGGATCATAGGATACCAGGTTCGAAATGGTACCCGGCGGTCGCGGATATCCAGAAGAGATCCATAGAGAAAGGTCAATGCCACCAGAAGAAAGGGGATGGCCAGGTACGATATCATGAATGAACTATTCTGGCTGATAGATTATATATGGCATGGCATAGATTCTCTGGTACTCTGTGTATGATCCCGTGCGATTCATGAGAGATGGTCAAAATGGAGAACCCCATGAGTGCAGGAGAACAAAAGATGCCCAATACAGACAAGTCAGGAAAAAGATCAGGAAAATTATCAGACTGCATTTTAAAGGCAGTACAGGGGAAATTTTCCGGCACGATCTCCTGCATTGGAGTTGACGGGATGCGGGCACACCTCATCTTCGTCTCCGGGGATCCCGCAGGTGCTGAGTATGCAGATGAAGCAGGAACAATCTATGGAGATATTGCCGTTCTCAGGCTTCCAACAGCCCAGATCTATATCGCATCACCTCTATCTGTCGCAGAGGCTGAAGGCCTCGCCAGTAGTGCGCGTATCTATCACCCTGAACGGTTATATGCACATGCAGCTGTGAAGACCAGGAATGAAGGCAGCATGCCTGCAGAAACCTCCGGGGTCGGCAGGCTTACGATCAGGGTAGCATATGACCAGAAAACTCCCATGCCTCTCAGGATCGAGGTCTGGAGCGAAGGGCGCATATGCGGAACAGACACGCTCGATCAGAATCAAAAGGCATCGTTTCGTCTCCTGAAGGGGGAGTACGAATGCCGGTTGCGAGAGGGGATCAGCGTGATTGGAAGAGCGACCTTCAGATATCCGGGTGGCGATATGGAGATTACACTACCAGTTGATGGAGCTGCATGATGAAGAGACGATTACGGGATCGGTTCTTCTCATTCATCCAACGGAACAAAATAAGGGAAGAAGAGGCAGGGCCCGCAGAGAGACAAAGCGATCAGGCTGTGCCCGGATGGTTACTGCCCCAAACTCAGGAGAGCAGAGAGGGAGGAACAGACAGAACACCAGAGAGAGACAGCAGTCCGGACGAGGACTCTGATCCCCTCAGAGAGATGGGGAGACAATGGGATCTGCGAATCAGAAGAGACCAGTATGGCACAACAGAACCGTCCCATGCAATAGAACCAGAAGTTGATACAGACCACAGTATAATACAGGAAGAGACAGCCGGAGAAGAACTGAACCCGGACGATAAGACGGATAGACACAACAGTTCTATCTTCTCTTTCCTGAAGAAGAGGCAGAAGCCGGAAGAGAAAGGCAAACAACCCGGTACTGATGATGATCTTGAGGACCTGGTTGAAGAACTGATCGCGGCAACTCACGAGGATGAGATGATCCATCCCTTGCCTGAGGAGGAAATCTCCCCGATCCCCAAAGAGAAAACTCCACCTCTGTGGCCTCATCCAGATGACAGTACGGGAGAGAGAGGTGGTACAGAGGATCAGGGAACCGGAGATCTCCACCATAAACCACCTCATCCGATCCCGCTCCAGGAGGTGGTGATCGACAGGAAACAGCTCAAAATTCCAGAAACGATCGTACAGGAGAAGCCATCTGAGAAAGTGGAGCCTGTTCTGGATGAGAAAGGATCGAAAAAAACCTCCATCCTCCGGAGACTCTCTCCAAAAAAACATATCAGGGAAGAGTATTCTCCGGATTCCCACGGCCCATTACTTGATCTGACATATACACCCCCGCCCGGTGTCGAGGAGGTTGAGCTCTACCCGGTACACCCCCCGTATGCATACATCAGAATCCTCTACGATGTCCTCTCCCATGAATACACGTACCAGGTGATAGAGCCCCTGCTGACAGAAGGGGAAGACGCATTATACAATGAGATCAAGCAGCGGCTCTTTGAGACACTGGATATCAGCACCCGTGGCCTCTCCAGGGAGGAGACACGAAAACTGCTCCGTCAGGCCAGCCGCAGGATCATCGAAGACTTTGATCTCAACCTCAATCCTGTTGAAGAAGAGAAGATCCATTACCGGATGGATTGTGAGTTCATAGGTGACGGACTGATCGATCCGATTATGCATGATCCATTCATCGAGGATATCTCCTGTGACGGGCTGAAGTCGCCGATCTTCGTCTATCATACCAGGTATGAATCCATTAAGACGACGCTCTGCTATACCAGCTCAGTTGATCTTGATTCATTTGTGACAAAACTTGCCCAGAGAGCAGGAAAATACATCTCGATTGCGGAGCCGATTCTGGATGCAACCATGTCGGACGGATCCCGTATCCAGATGACTCTTGGCACCGAGGTGACTGCGCATGGATCGACATTTACCATCCGGAAGTTCCGTGATGAACCGATCACTCCAACCGACCTCATCGAATGGAAGACATTCTCCCCTCTCTCGATCGCATTTCTCTGGCTTGCTGTTGAGAGCGGAAAGTCATGCATCTTTGCAGGAGGAACAGCGTCCGGGAAGACAACCTCGCTGAATGCAATCTCCCTCTTTATGCCCCCACTGGCAAAGATCATCACCCTCGAAGATACCCGTGAACTGAAGCTCCCCCATGCCAACTGGATCCCAAGTGTCACCCGCGACTCCTTTGATACCGGGGGGCGTGGCGAGATCGATCTCTACGAACTTCTGAGAGCCGCCCTCAGACAGCGTCCCGAATACCTTCTTGTCGGTGAGGTGCGTGGGAGAGAGGCACTGACACTCTTCCAGGCAATGAGTACCGGCCATATCACCTACTCCACCACTCATGCGGATTCGGTGTCGAGTGTTGTTCACCGGCTGGAGAACCCGCCGATGAATGTGCCAAGGAATATGCTATCCGCACTCGATCTCGTCTCGATCCAGGTGCAGGCACGGGTTGGGGGGCAGAGGATCCGAAGAAACAAGCAGATTATTGAGATTCTCGATATCGATCCACGGACAAACGAACTGATCACGAATGAAGTCTTCAGGTGGAAACCCTCAACAGATGAGATCTCCTATTCGGGGAAATCCTATATCCTGGAGGATATCATGGAGGAGCGCGGATGGGATGATGAGAGAATCCAGGAGGAGCTGAAACGGAGACAGGAGGTTCTTGAATGGATGAGAATACGGAAGATTCGACATTATAAGGATGTTTCTGCCATTTTAATGGAGTACTTCAGAAACCCTGATGATGTGATCGCCCGCGTGAGAGGGGACCTCTATGAACAGGTTTGAACTTGTCTGTTTCAACCTCCTCGGAGAGAGGATGCGGAAGAAGAAAGAAAGTTACATCGAACTGCATGGAAGTCTCATCTCCGCCCGCCACAAAGTACCATTTGAGGCATATCTGGCAACAGCCACCGTAACATCAGCGATTGCCGGATTTCTGGCCGCAGTTGTTGCCGGAGTCACGAGCTATATTTTTCAGATTCCGAACCTGATCACCTACAGCGGATCGCTCCCCATGGTTGTCTACCAATATGCGGATCTGCTGCTGATCGCCGGAACTATTGCAATCACACTCCTCACACTGATGATCGTATCAGGATCAACATATCTTCTCTTCCTGATGTACCCCCCGATAATGGCAGGCGAGAGGAAGAGGAAGATAGATGCCAGCCTTCCGCATGCGATCAATTATATTACCGCCATGTCCACCGCCGGTATCACCCCCGCTGAGATCTTCCGCCTTCTTGGCGAATCACCCGTCTATGGCGAAAGTGCCGCTGAAGCCAGGTATATTGCCCGTGAGATCGATGTATTTGGGCGCGATCTCATCGATGCACTACGGATCGTCTCGACAATCACCCCAAGTGACCGGTTGAAAGAGTTCCTGCAGGGAGCAATGGGTGCAATATCAAGCGGGAGCAACCTGACAGAGTACTTCAAACTGAAGGCAAACCAATATGCGATCGAGAACCGCCAGCAGCAGAAGGCATTCCTTGATACCCTTGGGCTCATATCCGAGTCATATGTCACTGCCCTCGTTGCAGGAACACTCTTTCTCGTCATTCTGCAATCGGTAATGTCGATGCTCTCCGGGGGAGGAGATCCGATCTTCCTCTATGTGATCATTTACCTGATCATGCCGTTTGGAAGTGCCATGTTCCTTGTTATGATAGATTCCATGACTCCGGAGGTCTGAGATGAAGTGGAGACGACGGGCACACGAACCGGAAATTGATGCCGACACAATAATCCACAATCAGATCGAGAGGCGCACTAAGAAAGAGAAGGGATTTTCGGGTTTTATCCGGCATCCGGTTCGATCACTGATCAAAAACCCCATCAATTCACTCTATCTGACAATTCCCGTCTCAGGGGTCATTGCACTTATCTGGTTCTTTATTGTCTATCAGCAGTTCGGCCTGAATGTTGTTCTTGGAACAACCATCATCGATGACATCCTGATCGTCACAACACTCCTGATCATCACCCCACTAGCCCTTCTCGATTTCTTTGACGATCGTCGGCAGAGGAGCCTGGAGACAGCACTCCCGAACTTCTTCCGGGACCTCGCAGGGATGAATGAATCCGGGATGACGCTTCCCGGGGCCGTCGCCCTTGTCGCCCGCGCAGAATATGGTGCACTGACACCGCACATCCGTCGCCTTGATCAGGAGATGTCATGGAATGTTCCGTTTGTTCCGGCGATGCTCCGATTTGGTGAGAGAATACGGACACCGCTTGCAACCCGGAGTGTGGATCTGATCGCAAAAGCGAGCAGGGCGGGAGGAGATATCTCAAATGTTCTCCGTGCAGCAGCAATCGACACCTATGAGTTTGTCACCCTGAAGACAGATCGATTGAATAATATGTTCATCTATATTGTGATCATCATCATCTCCTTCTTCGTCTACATGTTCGTCATCGGCATCCTGACCAGCACATTCCTTGGTACAATGGCAGAAGCAGGCAGGGCTGCAGAAGCATCCGGTGCCGGCGCAGGATTTATGTCATCAATCGATATCGACTTTTATAAAAGGATCTTCTCGCACGCAGTCATCCTGCAAGGGTTCTTCTCAGGGCTTGTCGCAGGCCAGATGGGAGAGGGGAGAGCACTGGCAGGACTGAAATTCTCAGCCATGATGGTACTGATCGGCTGGCTGGTCTTCCGGTTCGCCATCTAAAGTGAATAGAAAAAAACGGGGAATAGAGTGATGAAGAAAGGAGGGACCTTAATTTATATTGTCAATTTTATACCCCTTCTGCGAGAGCAGGTCTTTCACGCGGTCACGGTGATTCCCCTGCAGCTCGATGGTATTTCCTTTAACGGTTCCTCCGCAAGCAAGTTTGCTCTTTAAGAACTTGGAGAGATCTTCAAGATCGATCTCATAGGGATCGAGGCCGTCTACAACGGTCACTTCTTTCCCATACCGTCTCCGGTTGATCTTCACGAGAATTCTCTGCTGTTCCTTGGCGACCTCTTCGCAGATACACAGTTCTTTCGGAAGGCCACATTTTGGGCAGATGCCACTGTTCATTAACCAGTACTGGACGTTCATCTCTATTTATTGTATGCGCTGGAAAGAGGGAGAGCATGCAGGATCGAAGAAGATCGTAATGTCTCTTTTTATCTCCATGGAGAGAGTACCTATGAATCATGTCGCTTCTGGTGCTTGGAACCGCCTCCCATGTCGGAAAAAGTGTCACTGTTGCAGGAATATGCCGTGCGCTCTTTAATCGTGGATATACAGTTGCACCGTTTAAAGCGCAGAATATGAGCCTCAACTCCTATGTCACAGCAGATGGCAGCGAAATAGGGATTGCCCAGGCGATGCAGGCGATTGCAGCACACCGTGATCCGGTTGCAGAAATGAACCCGATCCTCTTAAAACCAAAAGCCGACAGTATCTCACAGGTGATCGTCCTTGGAAAACCCTATCGTGACCTCCCGATACGTGATTATTACAAGGAGACTGACGCGCTTCTTGAGGTGGCAGTCTCTGCATACCAGGATCTTATGGCAGAGACCGGCTGTGTCATCTGTGAAGGGGCGGGCGGTGCAGCTGAGCTGAACCTCTATGATCGTGATATTGCCAACATACGGCTTGCGGAGAGACTTCAAATCCCAATCATTCTCGTTGCAGATATCGAACGTGGAGGAGTCTTTGCCCAGCTCTATGGGACGATCAGTCTGCTTCCCCCACAGGTTCGTTCCCTTGTTGCAGGTGTGATCATCAACAAATTCAGGGGCGATCCAGAGATCTTTGCTTCAGGAATCGATCTTATTCGGGAGACCTGTTCGGTACCCGTTCTCGGTGTTGTTCCCTATACCGACCTTGACCTCCCAAGTGAGGATTCGCTCTCACTCTCCGATAAACGCGCATCATCATCCCCGATCAGGATCGGAATCATCCACCTGCCACGGATATCAAACTTCACCGATTTCGAAGCACTTGAACGATCCACGTCTGTCACCTATGTCCGGCCCGGTGATCCCCTCGATACCTATGACTGCATCATCATACCGGGTACAAAAAATACCGTTGAGGATCTCCTGCATCTCAGAAGAACCGGGACAGACAATGAGATACGAAACGCAGAGGAACGGGGAGTCCCGGTGATTGGAATCTGTGGGGGGTACCAGATGCTTGGGAGGAAGATCCATGACAAGGGCATCGAATCCAGTGATGAGGCAGTCTATGATGGACTGAATCTCCTGCCTGTTGAAACATCATTTTCGGCATACCAGAAGACGACGATCCGGGTGACACGCAAGGCCCGGCCGGTCGGACCTATCCTGAGTGCAATGGGGGAGGTGAGCGGATATGAGATCCACATGGGCGAGACGATCAGCGCCGGAGGAACAGAAGCATTCGCAGGGGATGGTTCGGTATCAGATGACGGGTTGGTCTTTGGAACGTATCTCCACGGCCTCTTCCAGAATGCATCTGCTGTTTCTGCCCTGCTCCATTATCTCTACGGGAAGAAGGGGCTGATTTATACCGAAGAGGAGAGAACTGATCCCTATGACCATCTTGCCCGTCATCTGGAGGAGCATCTCGATATGAATACAATTGTTGAGCTTGCGGCCCCCGTTATTCCGGGGGAGATGAGAAGCAATGAACAGGCAGATTAAGGAGGTTACCATATGAGTATGCGGATCTCATTTACCCTTGAGAATGATCTGGCACACCAGATCGAACAGTTCGCAACTGAAAAGAGGATCGAGAGGAATGAGGCAATTTTAAGGCTTATTGAGGCAGGTATTGAGAAATATACTGAAGATGATTCATTTGTTCCGGTGCCGCGGGAGAGGAGCTTTGAGGAGGTGAAGGCGATCAATCGCTCACTGGAGAGCCTGACAGATGCTGTTGTGGATCTCAAAAAGGAGATCCGGGTTGTACACCATATCCTCGATCTGAAATGGCAGAAGGATCAGCTACCTCTTCCACAGGAGACCAGGAGATGGTGGGAGTTCTGGAAGGGGCTCTGATCTGGGATCAACTGATGATAGACATGATACTCCGGTAGCCTTCACCCACCATATCATCACACCAGACCCGTGTAATCGCTTTTAGATCCACCTCATCTGTTGCACCACTCCGTGAGCAGTATGCCCGTGCGGGTGAAATTACCCGCACGCCACCTGCCTCGAAATAGCGCGAGTGGGCACAGAAACGACATCTGTCAAGGGTCACCGACTTCTCCGGAAGGCAGGGAACCTTCGCTCCCTTTACCTCCAGTATCCGCATCCCCTCTTCATTCATAGAAGAACACCTCATATCCTGATGCTGTCAAAGTCTTTCTGACCTCCTCCTTCCAATCCGAATCAGCTACACTACCACACCGCTCCTTCAGGCCCATCCATTTAGCCCGGAGGTCAGGATCATCGGTTTTCAGATCGCGCCTCCCCTTCATCTCGCCGCAGAGGGCATCCTGACAGATCACCTTCCCCGTACAGCAGAGATAGCCCCGGCAGAATCCCGGCCGTGACCGGTAGATCGTGCAGATGACCCTCTCTTCAGATTCTCTCCTCAGGAACGGGCAGGCATCCGGATGCTCATTCTGGTATGAAGTATCAGAGAAGAGATCTGATCTGCCTGGATCAAGAACTGCCATAAAGGATTCTTTTGTGAGGGAGAGGGTGACCCCGTATGCGCCTCCGATCTTCTGGTTAATCGTAATATACCTCCCAAAGCCATTGCAGCATCTGCCGCAGAGGGTGCAGGTGAACTCAGTACCCATACATTCTCTCTCATGCTGAAGAGTGATAAGGGTATCCGGAGAGCAGATCAATGTCATTTAATTGATACGGGGTTATATCTCCTTACCATGAAAGTCTGCATCATGTGCGGGGGTGAAGGGACACGCCTCCGTCCGCTGACGTTTGAGCGGCCAAAGCCCTGTATACCAATAGGAGGAATCCCCTCCATCCAGCATCTTGTGGTGCACCTCGCCAATCTCGGATTCACCGATATCGTCATCACCCTCGGGTATCTTGGCGATCGGATTAAAGAGGTGCTCGGAGATGGTTCACTCTTCTCAGCAGAGATCACCTATGTCGAGGAGAAGACAAAACTGGGAACGGCGGGATCAGTCAAAAATGCGCAGGAGTATCTTGATGGCATGCCATTTCTGGTCGTCGGGGGGGATCATGTCACCGATATCAATCTCCTCGAATTTTACCGGGAACATACGAAGATGAATGCTATCGCATCAATCGGGCTGATTGGCATCGATGATCCCTGTGAGTATGGGATCGCAGAAATCGATGCAACCTTCACCATCCAGCGGTTCAAGGAGAAGCCGGGGCCCGGAGAGGTCTTCTCAAACCTCGCCAGTACCGGGATGTACGTCTGCAATCCCGAGATTTTTGAGTATATTCCAGAAAAAACCAAATATGATTTTGCCCGCAATCTCTTCCCCGACCTGATGAAGAGAGGATATCAATTGAAAGGATGGCTTGCCAGAGGAAACTGGACGGATGTCGGATCCCCCTCAATGCTCCGGCAGGCTGAGAGATGGAAGTTAAATGATGTCGGGATCACCACAATACAGGGCAACCTGAGTGTTGAGGATGCCCAGATAACCGGCCCTGTCAGGTTTGGTGATTCAATCACCCTCGGCCCGCGATCCCGCGTCATCGGGCCGGTCTCGATCGGAAAAGGGGTGTCAATTGGGGAAGACGTGATCATCGGCCCCTACACTTCCATCGGGGATCATTGCAGTATCAGGAACAGGGCAAAAATCTTCTCCTCCTCACTCTATTCGGGGGTGTCAATCGGATCAGGGTCTACCGTCAGCGGGAGTATCATCGATAATGAGGTCCGCATTGGTGAAAACTGCTCGATCGAGCATGATACCGTGATCGGGCCACGGGCAAGTCTTGGAGATGGTATCGTCATCCATTCGCGCACCCGACTCTGGCCGGAGGTTGTCATACCCGATGGCGATATAATAAAAGAGTATGTCCTCAATGATGCATTTGATACGACATGGGACGGGTCATAATGTCTGAATCTATTTTTGACACCATTATCCCACCCTGTTTTTGAAGAGAGAAGAAGAAACCAAAAGGTGTGATATTGGTGGTTCAGTCGTGCGGAACCAGACGATGCGTGATCGCAACCAGAGGATGGCGTGCATAATCCATCACCCTGACATCATCGAGTGAGTACAGTTTCATGCTCTCTGCGGTCCGTTCAAGTCCAAGTTCGATATCGTCATCAATCACGATGATATAGGCATCAAGGATCCGAATACCAAGCCGCTTTGCTGCAATGGCCCGGTGGTGGCCATCGACCAGGATCCATTTTCCACTCCTTTTCACGACGATGACCGGTTCTGCAAGCCCTTTTTTGATCTCATATATCCGTCCTTCGAGCTCATCCTGAAAGATCTTTCCCTGTGTCGGCCGAAGCCGGTCAACAGGAACATTGCCCCGCTCAAGGATCGGTTCAATCCCATAGAGTTTCTTCAACGTCGACATGAAGTTGTAGACTTTTCCGGGAGATACATGCTCAATCTGGGATCTGATCACATCCGCATTTGAGATGATCCCGACCAGTTCATTCTGTTCACTTACGACCGGCAGCTTCTGGATACCTGAGCGGAAGATGACACGGGCAGCATCAGTTATCGGCATATCGGGATCGGCAACGATTAAGTGGCGGGACATGATCTGGTCGATCGGGGTAGATGGGTGCAGCCCGATGATATCACGTGCCGAAATATAACCGACAACCTTGTTTCCGCGAAGAACCGGAAAACCATCGTGCTGGGTCGAACGGATGTGGTCGATAACATCCTTGATCATGCCGTCTGCCTTCACCGAGACGACATCGTACGTCATGTAGTCACGAACCTTTTTCTTGTCTATAGGATCATTTTTCTGCACAAAACACCCACAAAAACATCTTTACTTGAATATTCTTATATTCAGGCCATTATCGGATGATGAATAAATCAGATGCATATATGTCTGATCTGAGAACTATATGAGATCACGCATTCCCGTCAATGGAGGAGAGGGGGAGAATTGCCTCCCCTCTCACTATTAAGCGGGGTTTTGGGCACTGAAGCATTTGTTTCTGTATGCGGCTCTTATTTGAGTTCCTCTTGAATGAGGGGTATTTCTGTGGGGTCATCAATTCAGTCATGTCGCAGACACTCTGCGGCTCTAGTCTTCAGGATGCTTATTCGATCAGGATTGGCCGCACCGAAGGCACCTCGATCTTCTTCAGGTGTACCTCAAGAACCCCGTTTTTGAAAGTGGCCTGTGCCCCGTCTTCGGTGACATCGACCGGGAGGCGGACCATGCGGCGCATCGATCCATACATCCTCTCCCGCATGTAGTAATTCTCCTGCTCATCTTTCTTTTCAGAGCTCTGCCGGGTTGCGATCTCAAGCGTTCGTGGATCAATGAGCTGGATGCTGACGTTCTCCTTCTCACATCCCGGAAGATCACAAACGATCACCAGTTCATCTTCATGGTCGCTGACATCAACCCTGAATTCGCCCCGGATGGCAGGCATGAAGCGATCAGCTACCCCTCCACCTGCTTCAGGCAGGAGATTGCGGCTTGCCGAGAAAGCCTCCTGGAAGCGTGCCTCCATCTCAGCCATCATCTCATCGATCTCCTGTCCAATCGATCCAAATGGATATCGTCGTCTTTCCCATACCATAGTCTCATTCCTCCTGTGCCACACTCCGTGTGGCTAACCTTTCGTTAGGGATCAATACATAATATAGTTTTCTATCATCTTCATGAGGCGAGGGGAGGCACCACCAATCGGCCAGGTCCATCCCGTCACCCAGAACGAAACAGTTGGTTTTATGCATATCTTGACCCTGCTTCATGCAATGAAACGGTTTTTACCTCTGAGCACATAGATACAAAGAAGGGAAATACACATGATGGAGATTATACCAGCAGAGACAGGGGGTGTCAGGTTCGCGGATGTTTTTGGAAGAATTGATTCGAAAACCGCACCCGATGCAGAGAAGATCCTCAGAGCCTTCGCAGAGGAACAGGAAGGAAACGTCATTGTGAACTGTTCCGGCCTTGAGTATATCAGCAGCGGGGGGCTTCGCATTCTGCTTGTCCTCGAAAAGGAGCTGAAGGGATCAGGCCGCCACGTGATCCTCTGCGGCCTCAGGACAGATGTCGAGAAGATATTCCGGCTGACCGGGTTTACATCAATTTTTACCATCGAGAAGACCGTAAGCGATGCAATTAGCCATCTCGGGTGAAGAATGGATTTACGAGGGTGGAGCAGATTTGCGGGGAGTGAGGAACTCTCCTTCTACCCGATGATCAGGAAGATCGATATCCTCTCATCAAACTCATATCTCATTGGATCAGAAGACGATCTGATCCTCATCGACCCCGGTGCAATCCCGGAACAGGCAGATACAATCCTCTCCGTCATCTCCAAACTCCCTAAAAACCGGCAGTTAACCGGCATCCTGCTGACGCATACTCATATGGATCACTGCCATTCTCTTGTCAGCCACCCAAAACTCTCGTCGTTTGCAGATCGCGCCTACTCGCATGTATCCGGAGTACATGCCCTGAAAACAGAAGATTACGGAGTCACCCAGGCAACCCTGCTTGGAAAGAGATTATCGCCGACAGTCCTTGGCAACCCCCTATTCTCCGGGAATCAGGAAGCCGGGAGATACGGCCTTCCTGAAGAGACGATACCATTCTCAGGAGGACTGGAGATCACCGCCTACCATACACCCGGACACAGCCCGGATTGTATCTGTTACAGGATCGGAGAGAATCTCTTCATCGGCGATACGCTCTTTGCCGGCGCACCGGGTGTTGCAGGTATCATCGGCTATTCGCGTGACGATCTGCTCCGTTCCCTCAACGGGCTCAGACAGATGATTACCAGCGAGGATATTACAGTCTGCTACTCAGGCCATGGAAACCCGATCCCGGCTGCGGATACGATCAGGAGCATTGATCTCATTGCAAGGCAGGTTGAGAGGCTGGGTGATATCGAGACGATCACCCCGGAGAGGATGAAGGAGACCGCACTCTTTGCAGAGGATCTGATGGCAGAGATAGATGAAACCCTCACGATCATCTCAGGCAGGATCGCGTTTGTATCACATATGCTTGAGGAGCTTGAGGAAGGAGATTCGGCAGGGGAGATCGCATCTGCGATCGATTCAGCAGCAGTCGATGATCTGCTTGCCAGATACAACACTTTTGCAGAAGAATACCGGTGCGGCACTCACCAGCCTATCCAGCTTGCACTCACCGCCGCAAATATTGCAGGAAAAATTGAACGGCTCATCGATCGGGGAGGTCTGGGTGCTGTGATCGAACCCAGGCTCATTGATCACCTTGATGAGCTGATCAACGATTATATGACTCTTTTCCGTGGATTCCGGCCTGTTGCAACCCTGAAAGACTGTAATCCCGCAACACTCTGCCGGACTGTCATCGATTCGCTTGATCCACATCATGCAGATCAGCTTCTTGAGTCTGCATCGGACGATGATTTCACAGCTGCACTTGCCCTCAGGATGGGGCGGGTACAGGTTGTGAGGGAGGGATCGGTCACTGTCTGCGCCACTGATGAAAACCTCAGCGCCATCATGGACCCAATCAGGTTTGAACGCGCCACCCTCACTCTGATCACACAGTATGCTGCCTGTGGCGCTGATGAGATAGCAATCAACATAGAGAAACCGGATAAAGACACCATACAGATCACTCTGTCAAGCGGCGATACTCCCCCTGACACCAGTCAGCTGAGATACCTCAGAAAAGCTTTCGCACTCTCCGGAGGAATTATTTTCCAGATGGATGACGGGATTGCTGTAGTATATCCTGCCGGACGAACAATTATCTAGATCTCAGGACGAGTATAGCATACTATGCAGATCCCGACATCTATCCTGATTCTTGGAGGGCTTCTCTGTCTTGCCCTCTGTATATCGCCTGCCACAGCAGAGCTGACCGGAACCCTACAGATCACCTCAGAACCCGAGGGTGCCGAGGTGTATATCACCAATGTCTTTCGCGGCTATACTCCACTCACCGTCACTGACCTTCGTGCAGGCATGACGAGATTCCAGCTGAAAAAAGCCGGCAGTTATCAGAACTGGAATGGTGTTGCCTACATCATGCCCCAGGAGACGGTCAGGGTGAACGCAGTACTGGCACGCACCGGAACACAATTCCGGGACTATGGCGGTATTGTCATCAGCTCAGATCCAGGCACCAGTGTCTTCCAGAACCAGAACTTCGTCGGCACAACAGATGACGCGGGGTCCTACATCATCTCACGGGCAGATCTCGGTCTTCACCTGATCAATCTTCAAAAAGAGGGGTACCATTCCTATTCCGAGCTCGTTGCAGTTGATTCAGGAAAGACAAGCAGCGTTTCAGTAACTCTTGTTCCGGTTCCTGCCGCACCTGATCCGGTGCCTGCCCAGCCAACACAGGTTCCGGCCGCACCACTCCCGACAGCACCGGAGCAGAGTGCCGGATCACCATTCATTGTGATCTCCGGCATCCTGATCGGGGTTGCCTTTGTTCTGTTTACTCGCCGGACCTGATTTTGCCAGCTATCCAGTCGCCGACACTGCTCGTCGACTGGGAGCCACCCATATCTTTTGTGACATGCCCTGCCATAATAGAGGATTCAATCCCTTTTAAAACAGTATTGGCTGCCTCTTTCTCGCCAAGCGAATCCAGGAGGAGGGAACCTGCCCAGATGGTTGCAAGGGGGTTTGCAACATTCATGCCCTTGTATTTGGGTGCGGATCCGTGGATCGGCTCAAACATAGAGATCCCGTCAGGATTGATATTGCCACCGGGTGCAAGCCCAAGACCGCCCTGGATCATTGCGCCGAGATCGGTGACGATATCCCCAAACATATTCGGGGTGACAACCACGTCAAACCATTCGGGATTCTTGACAAACCACATCGTCACCGCATCAACAAAGGTGAACTCGGTCTCAACATCCGGGTACCCCTTTGAGACGTCGGTATAGACCTCACGCCAGAGCCCGTAGATATCCGAGAGGACATTTGCCTTATCAACTGACGAGCACTTCTTCCCCCGATCCGCTGCCCGCTCAAATGCATATCGGATCACCCGCTCTGCACCTTCACGGCTGATTAAGCCGATCTGGTAGGCAATCTCCTCCGCATCGCTCTCGACATCGATCCCGAATTTGATGGAATAGAGGTTTCTGATCACTTCAAGGCTCGTCTTCTCTGAACCCTTGAACCTGGATCCAATCCCGACATAGAAGTCCTCGGTATTCTCCCGGACAACAAGGAAGTTGATATCATCAGGCGTTTTGTTTGCAAGCGGTGTCTGGACACCGTGCAGGAGCTGGATCGGGCGGAGGTTGATGAACTGATCGAAATGGAACCGGAGCGCAAGGAGGATTCCCTTCTCGATGATCCCAGGCTTCACGCGGTCATCGCCGATTGCACCGAAGTAGATCGAGTCGCAGGCTTCAAGCCCTGCAATATCCTCTTCGGTGAGGAGTTCGCCGGTCCTCAGGTACCGCTCGGATCCGATATCAAAATCGACCCATTCGATATCAAAGTTGTATTTCTCACCCGCTGCATCAAGGACGGCCCTGCCTGCATCAATGATCTCAGGACCAATCCCATCTCCTCCGATTGCCGCTATTCTGTGCATGTCTTTACCTCCGGGTGTGCCCGTGCATATTCTACAAGTCCGCCTGCCCTGATGATCTCAAGGAGAAATGCGGGAACCGGATCGATCGGATACCGCTTCCCATCTGATTCAATATAGCCTTCCGCAGTATCGACAGAGATGACTGCTCCGTCCTGAATCTCTTTTGCTGCTGACGACGTTACCGGCAGAAGGCCGGTGTTGATCGCATTTCTGTAAAAAATTCTGGCAAACGATTCTGCAATGATCACCCGAACCCCGGCACCGCGGATTGCAAGCGGGGCATGTTCGCGTGATGATCCACAGCCAAAGTTCCTGCCTGCAACGATGATATCGCCTTCTTTTGCCATCTTTGAGAAGTCATCGCGGGTTCCCTCAAATGCATGGGTTGCAAGCTCTTTCTCATCATAGATCGTTAAAAACCGGCCCGGTATGATCGCATCGGTATCAATATCATTTCCAAACTTCCAGACACGCATCATCTACACCTCCCTCGGATCGGTGATCTCGCCATACAATGCACTTGCAGCAGCAGTTGCCGGTGAACAGAGGTATACCTCTGCCTCGGCACTCCCCTGCCTCCCACGGAAGTTCCGGTTCGAGGTGGAGAGCGAGACTTCGCCCGGAGCAAGGAGCCCGAATGCCCCGCCCATGCAGGGGCCGCAGCAGGGTGCTTCAACAAGTGCTCCAGCCTCAACAAACCGCTCGATGAGACCTGCCCTGAGGGTCTTGAGGTACTCGTCACGGGATGCCGGGATGATGATCACCCGGAGTTTCTCAGAGAAGTTCTCATTACCAAGGACCTCGGCTGCCTCCTGCATATCCTCAAACCGCCCGTTTGTGCATGAGCCGATGAAGACCTGATCAACTTTCCGCCCGGCAACCTCTTCAACAGGTGCGACATTATCGACATTATGGGGGATTGCCACCTGCGGTGAGAGTTCAGAGACATCATATCCCCGTTTTTCAAGGTAGGTGGCATCCGAATCAGGAGCGATATCAATGGGATCAAATGAGCCCCGGTCCTTCAGGTAATTCATCGTGACCGCATCCGGTGGAACAATCCCCGCTTTTCCACCCATCTCGATCGCCATGTTGGCGCAGGTCATCCTCCCCGCCATATTCATGGAGGAGAAGGCTGATCCTCCAAACTCAAGTGCCCGGTAGGTGGCGCCATCCGCCCCGATATCCCCGGCCATCTTCAGAATCAGATCTTTTGGGCCGACCCGCCTGCCGAATGTCCCGAGAGCATCCACCCGGATCGTCTCCGGCACCCGGAAGTAGAGGGCTCCGTACTTCAGGGCAAAACCCATGTCGGTCGAGCCGATTCCGGTGGCAAATGCCCCGACCGCCCCATACATACAGGTATGTGAATCGCTGCCGACAACGATGTCGCCGGGGGCAACCCGTCCTTTCTCAAGAGCAACCTGGTGGCAGACACCCTCACGGAGATCATAGTTTTTGATCCCCTGCTCTTCAGCAAACGCACGCATCATCACGTGGTTCTTTGCCGCCGGAATGGAGTCGGCAGGAATCTGGTGATCGAAGAGAAGAATAATCTTCTCCGGATCGAAGACACGCTCCCCCCCCATCTCCCTAAACTGGGTGATGGCAAGGGGGCCGGTGATATCATGGATCATCGCAGCGTCGATTCCTGCCATGACCACGTCACCTGCTCTAATCGTCCTGCCGCACTTCGATGAGAATATCTTCTCAGCAACAGTCATTCCGTTGGCCATAGCTATACATATGGATCTTTTTAATATAGGATAGTTTGTATGGACTGGTGGGGAGGCAGGTTTTCTCTGGAGAACAGAGATATATCTGAAGGCCGGAGAAGAAGGGAATCTGCGTTAGGAGCATTTTAGAAGGGTACATACAAATGGATACGATCACCTGCCTGAGGGGATGCGCGGACATCAAAATATCCTTCTCATTATCGCATCTACTCAAGGAACCTGAAGAGAGGATGCAGATCAGAATAGCTGATCAACTGCCCCTTTGATCGCTGCTGCGTTTGATCCCCCCCATAGACCACAAATGATTGTTCCGGCGTATTGCCAGAGAGGGTATTCCAGTACGTGATCTCCTTGAAATAATCAGCGCTTGCAGTTCTTCCAGATTTAATCTCAACCGGGATTGGGGTCTGCCCTGCATATTCTATGATACAGTCAATCTCATGCCCAAGCTTATCCCGCCAATAGTAAAGACTGGATTCCCTGCCACGATTCAATCTGAATTTTAATAATTCCGTAATGATCAACGTCTCAAAGAGACCACCTTTTAATGGATGGTACATGATATCATCCGCAGATTGTATCCCTGCCAGATGAGCTGCAAGTCCGGGATCAGTGAAATAGAGTTTTGGATTCTTTACAAGTCGTTTATTGAAGTTCTTATGGTGAGGGCGTACCAGGATGATGAGGAGCGAAGTCTCAAGAAGGGAAAGCCATTCTTTTGCCGTATTATGGGTGATACCGCAGTCATCTGCAAGTGAAGAGAAGTTGATCACCTGCCCGGACCGGTATGCACACATCTTCATAAAAGTCTGGAATGTCGAAAGGTTCTGCACCTGCTTCAGGAGGCGGAGATCACGTTCGATGTACGTCTGGATATATGACGAATAGAAGTCTCCCGGATGGATGTCGCTGCTGTAGGGGCGTGGAAATAATCCATCAAAGAGGAGATTCTCATAACGATCCGGTACAATGCCGGCTTTGGTAAGCTCCTGCATCGAAAGAGGGAGCAGTTTGATGATCCCAACCCGCCCTGCAAGGGACTGCGATATTCTCTCCATCATAAGGAAGTTCTGGGAGCCACTCAGGATGAATTGACCCGGTGCTGCATTCCTGTCTAGGACGCCCTGAAGATAGGAGAAGAGCTCTGGTACCCGCTGGACCTCATCGAGAATTGCTCCGGATTCTTCATAGTTTGAGAGAAAGCCTCGTGGATCCTCCTCTGCAAATGAACGGGTATCGGGATCTTCCAGTAATACATAAGGTAAATCTGGAAATACCGTCTTTACGAGCGTCGTCTTACCAGACTGGCGTGGACCGATCACCGAGACGGCTGGAAACCCACGGGCAAGTTCACGGACCTTCTCTTCTGCATCCCGCCTGATCATGGGGTTGATGGATCCAATAGGTGTGGACATATTGTAAATGACATTTACAATTTGTCCATATATAATCTTCTACGAATCCTAGATACCATACCTCATCACTATAATTGAATAATGACGGCATGCAACAGTTGGTGTAATCCGCAGGCGATCAGGTGAATTAACAGATATGACACGATCACGGCTGGAAATTGGCCCGGATGAGGCAGAGGAGGAGATCAGGAGGATTGCCTCTGCTCTTATGAAGTCAGAGACAAGAGCCCGCCTTGGTAACATGATTGCACACGAAATCCACCACTACACCACCCATGACCTGATGAAGATTTCAGGCGCACTCAGGCACGAGATCGAGAAACTGCCCCAACCCTACCGGAAGGCATACCGGCAGTCTGCTCATGAGCAGATATTCGGCACGCACCATCGGATCCTCCTGATGGAACGGGAGGGCAGAATCGACAGGCTTCCCGGAGAGATCCCCGATCCTGTCCTCTTTATAACCTTCTGCCGGATGATGGAGGAGGCATGCCTTGCACCGGACCAATCCGGTGAGGCCCTTATGACCCCGATGGGAAGGCTCTTTTATTATCTCCTCTCCTGCTTCCTCATCTTCGTCCTCTTCGAATCCGCTCACCCGATCGGCACCCCGTTTCCAGGCGGGATGAAGGTGGAGCTGAAGAGAGGTGTCGTCTGCTGCCCGGTGAGGGAGAAGGAGGATGATGTACCCTATGCCCTCTGCCGGTTCTGCCCGGCACAACAATCCTAAACCCGGCAGAGATCCTTCATTCCGAGGAGGACGATAAGTTTCTCTCCTTCATGAGACTCTTCCGAGACAACAAACGTGATCATACCGGCATCTGCAAAGAGTTCTGAGACTTCGGAGATCCCGGTAAGAGAGGAGATCAAAAGGAGAATTTTGCCATTTTTTGAGAGAAATGCAGGAACATCCGCAAGAAACCGCTGTATCGTCTTCCTGCCATCCTCTCCGCCATCAAGTGCAAACTCAAACCAGTCATCGATCCGATCATCAGGTGATGTCGGCAGGTATGGGGGATTGAAGAGGATCAGATCAAAGGTTCCGCAGATACCAGCGAAGAGATCGCATCGGATCACCGGCACTCCACGGTTATGGGCATATGAGGCGGCAAATGGGTTGATATCAGTTGCAGCAACCCGTGCCCCGGCATCCATGAGTGCTGCGGAGATCTCACCGCTCCCGGTTCCGATCTCAAGCACCCGATCTCCCGGAGATATGATCCTGAGGCCTGCATTCAGGAGGAGAAACGTATCTTCGGCAGGGGAGTAGACTTCGGGCGGTGGAAGAGACATCACACCTCCTCTTTACTCAGCAGAGAGGGCATTGGCAAGCTCTCCAAACCGCTCAAGAGGGAGGTTCTCGGGCCTCCGGGAGAGCGTCTCTTCATCAAGGGATGCGATCAGGGAATCTATCCGCTCTCTCCCAAAGACACCGGCAGCACTCTTTAAGCAGTTTCTGATCTTCTTTCTCCTCTGGGAGAAGAGGGCGCGGACGAGATCAGCATACACCTTCCGGTCAGAAATGTGAACAGGTGGATTAACCGGTGTGATCTTCACCACCATCGACCAGACTTCGGGAGGTGGGGAGAATGCGTCGGGAGGAAGTTCCAGGAGAGGTTTGACCTTCGCATAGGTCTGTACCATCACCGATAAACGGCTTGTATCGGGATTTCCCGCCGGAGTCATCATCTTGCGTGCAAACTCCCACTGGTACATAAGTACTGCCACCTCAAAACCGATCTCAAGCAGCCGGAACGTGATTGGTGATGATGCAGAATAGGGAAGATTGGAGATCACAATGTCAAATGCAGGCAGGGTACACCGGGTAGCATCGCCGTGGATGAGGATCAGATCTCCCCGTTTGATCTCATCTGAGAAACGATCCCTGAGATGATCAATGAGTTCTGAATCGATCTCAACTGCAAGAACAGTTGCACCCCGGTTGAGAAGTGCTTCTGTAAGCACCCCCTTTCCAGGACCAATCTCAAGGACACGCCTTCCTTCAATGGGAACTGCACCTGCTATTCGCAGAATGGCAGAACTGTCACTCAAAAAATGTTGATCGTGCCGTGCTCTCATCGTGATGTGAAGAGATGGTATTTGACATCATGATCCATCAGCTCTTCCAGAATCCGATCCGAAATCATCCGTTCCGGATGGGGGACCGCCTTGATACGTGTCCGGATGTCCTCAAAGCTGGTAAAGGGACTTCGATGCCGGGCTTCCAGTATCTCAGCGAGGATCTTCTTCCCGACTCCGGGAAGGAGATGGAGCATATGTAGTTTCAGGCTGATTGGAACCGATTTGTTAAAGAACTCAACAAACCGCTCCTCGTTCTGGTTGACGATCTTCGCTATTGCATAGGGAAGTTCCAGCTTTGCAGTCGCTGTCAGTTCATCATACTTCAGCCTGCGTTTCACACGCTCGACCTTCGGCCGTTCACCATCCCCGATATAGAGCAGCTCATGAATCTGGATATCCGGGATCTTTGGAATGATCTCAAGAAGTTTGAACTGATCCACACCAACTGCTAAAACAATAGGCTCGCGCTTAAGGATTGGACGCGGATCATCCGCATACCCATGTTGAAGTACATCAATCGCTAGCGCTTGATTCTCTTTCTTCTCCGCTCTCATGCTCACACCACCTAAACCTGAGCTGAAACCAGATCAAGGATCGCATCCAGCTCTTCAGGAGTCAGGGTGAAACGTTCTTTTGCATAGATTGCACGAAGTTCATCCCTGTTCCGGGGCATCAGATTTGCGATCCTGTATGCGATCTCCGGTTTCATCTTCTCAAGCTCAAGCAGTCCACCAAGAAGTTCTCTTGATGCTTCAGGAGAGAGCTTTGAGAGGTGGTTGACATGTTCGATGCTCTTCCTCAGCTCGTAAGACAACTCCTTCCCGGCTTCGAGGCGGGCTGCCTCGATCCTGAGGAGATCCTCACGGATCTCTGGAAGGGTGACCCTTTCTTCGCTAACAAATGCTTTAACTTTCATGTCAATCACCAGATATAGTCTATTTAATATTTCTGAGCTTTTAGATGTTGTGGTTTCGCGATGACAACCTTCACCGCATTTCCATCAGGAACCTCAAGAACCCAGGCACGTCCCCGTGACCCGATGACCGTTCCCGTCTTTCCATGGAATCTCCGGTGTGGCATACCTTTCTGAATGCTTGGCTCTACGACAATGTGAACCTTCTGCCCCATCTCGAAGTCCTGAATAACCGAGGTGACCGGTGGGAGACCACGTGCTCTGAGTGCTTTCTTAAACTTATATCGAGTCTTTTTCCGTGGACCGTTATGTAGTGCCATGATTACTCCTCTCCATGCTCCGGCATACCCTCCACTGAGATGACATCAAGTGTCATGACCCGTGCAGGGTTACCGAGGATCTCTGAGAAACTGGGCGTTGTTCTCCCATTATCCCCTGATATGAGTTCTTTGATATAGAGTCCTGCCTCACCGACCACCTGGATCAGATATTGGCCATCCTCAACTCCAAGACACCCGATATCGACGACCGTACGTTTCCTGATGAGATCTGCTCTCCGATGGGATACACGCTGAGGGGTGCGTTGATGAATCACCGCTCCATTCAGGGCTTTCAGAGCTTTTTCGACCAGATCCAGGGAAGTATGGCCTTCAATATCGACCAGAATCCTGTATGTTTTATGAGCCTTGTGCGATTTAAGGGTTTCCACCTCACGCCTGCTACTCCAGCGGGAAAGGGCAACTTCGACCCTGCCGGCGGCTGATGTATTGATGGCAGACTCAAGTGCAGGGAGATCGACACTCCGCTTTCGGGGAGCAAGCACCTCCATGATGAATGGGCGGCCGGTACCGATCATGAGTGCATCGATATCCTCGCGCCCCGCACCATGGAGGACGAAGCCTTCTGCCCCAAAAAGCTCACATGCAGGCAGACCTATCAGTTCTTCCACCGAATCTGGATATTGTTTCCCGGATCCGCCACAGGCATCACATCCGGCGCCATGGCATGCGCGGCAATCCCAGTGGGTCTGGGGGATCCCCCGCTCAAGCTTTTTGTACCTGCCATAGAAGAAGACCGGGGCGATCTGCACCTCCACTGCTTCTTCAGCAATGTTTAAGATCACCGTCACCTCCGGGTTCTTTGGATCACCCCGCTTCCCGGTGAGACTCCCAACCGCCTTCCCCACCTCACGGTTCATCTCCGATTTCAGGGGTTCGGGATCGGTGAGAGAGAAGTCACTCCAGAGCATCTCTTCGGACTCTGCCATCATCGGGGGAACGCGGGTTCCGATCACAAAGGTTTCGTGATCGATATCCCCTATGGCATCGGCGACACGCCCGGCCCAGAGATCGATCTCCCTGAAGAGATCAGAACAGACAAAACAGGTCCCTACCTCATAGGGAACAAACTTTTGATCCGCATCCAGTGCATGGGCAACCCGGAGGGCATGCCCGCGTTCTGCATTGGAGAGCCCAAATGATCGCTTGGCAAAGAGTCTGCCAAGGCAGTGATCGCAGATCGCTCCGTATTCGAGGATAGGCCCTACAAGTGACAGTAATTCGCTCATGTTAACCTCCGGTCAGCTTCATTTAAGTAGATCGTGATGGTATGATCCGCATGGAGCACCTGTGGGCCGACCGAGAGTCGCGGGAGATCAGCTGTCAGGACCTCTTCCTCTTCAGTGAAGTTCTGATGATCAGAGAGGAGAAGATTTTCAGGCAGGGATGAAACAGCCCGGATATCATCACCTGATTCATCAAGGACTGCGAAGAGATAGTCAGACAACAATCTTGCGAGCCCCCCGCGCCTGATGAAAACACCAGGAGAGGATTCGATAAACTCCGATCCACAGGTCTTTCCGAGCGCTTTTTTGATCAGGGCACCGGCACTCCGTTCATCTGGATTTAAGGATCTGACGGCCTCCCCTTTGAAGAGGATCGTCGTCTCGGGCCCGCCTTTCAGGATGAGGTAACATTCAACATCCCGCCTCAGATCATGTGAGAGAAAGAAACAGGAATTGACACAGCGGCAAAGAACATCCATTCTTCCTGCGCTGCCGGGCATATCATTTAATGAAAAACCGGGATCGGTGACAGCTCGATGGCCAAGAATAGCAAATCGTCTCATAACAGGCTCCATATGGCATCCAGGAGGAATCTCATCTCATACCGGGACAATTATACATATCTATATGGATGTACACCAGCTTAATAGAAACGGAATAGAGCAGAACTGTCTGCATCCATGCCAGAGAGGAGAGATACCATGAGTACCTACAAAAAGAGAGATGTTGTTCTGGCACCATTCTCCTTCTATCCAGGCGACCCCCCAAAAGTCAGACCCGCCATTGTACTTTCAGAAGAATCCGGAGACCTTCTCCTTGCCCCCTGTTCACGGAGACTGCCGGATTCATTGTCTGCTATCACCATCGATCTCGATGATTTTGAGGAGGGGGGTCTTGAACTCTTTGAAGAGAGTGTTGTCCTTGTTGCACACCCGACCAAAATGCCGAAAAGAAAGGTTATTTCAAAGAAGGGAAGGCTTAGAAAAGAAGCCTTTGAGAAAATTGTTCAGAGAGGATAAGAATCCCGGACAGAGGGGCTCTATACCAGCTTATCTCCGCCACCAAACTGCTTCATCATCCGGTTCATCGAGAAACGGCCGCCACCTTTGAAGCCTTTCAGGGCACGCTGCATCATCTTGTAGTATTTTATCAGTTCACGGACATCATCGACCGAGGAACCCGATCCTATGGCGATCCGGTGTATTCGTGAAGTACCAAGCAGCGAGGGATCATCCATCTCGGCATCCGTCATCGAATCCATCATGATCCGGTAGCGTTCCATCTTGACAGAGGTGACATCATAGACCTCGTTTGGAACATTCATCCCGCCAAGCGGGAGCATGGAGAGAACCTGCTTCAGGGGACCCATTTTATTCAGCGCTGCAAGCTGTTTGTACATATCCTTTAGGGTGAACTTCCCCTTCATCATCGCATTGACATCGAGATCGTCCCCTTCCATCACTTCCTCTGCACGCTCGACGAGGGCTTTGAGATCCCCCATCCCAAGCATACGGGAGATGAAGCCGTTTGGATCGAACCGCTCGAGATCATCGATCGTCTCGCCTGAACCAATAAAGACGATACTTGAATTTGTCTCGGCAACAGCAGAGAGAGCCCCACCACCTTTTGCAGTTCCATCCATCTTCGTGATGACAACGCCATCGATCCCGATTGCCTCATGGAACCTCCGTGCCTGATCCCGTGCACCCTGTCCGAGTGCAGCATCGATAACCAGCCAGCGGTGGCCGGGTTTGACGATTGCGTTGATCTGCATGATCTCTTCGATGAGATCATCCTCAAGGGCATGCCTCCCGGCAGTATCAACGATGACCACCTCGACATCACGAAGGGCAGCCATTCCCTCCGTGACGATCTTCAGGGCATCTTTCTCTTTTGGATCGCCAAAGACCGGTACATTGATCTTCTGGCAGAGGGTCTGGAGCTGGGCAAATGCGCCGGGCCTGAAGTTGTCACAACAGATGGCACCGACTTTCAACCCTTTTCGCTGAAAATACCGGCAGAGTTTTCCGGTCGTGGTTGTCTTCCCTGAACCCTGAAGGCCCGCCATCAGGATCGTCTGGGGTTTTAATGAGACCTCGGCTTCAGGACCCATCATTGAGACGAGTTCCTGGTAGACGATCCTGAGGACATGATCCCGGACGCCCATCCCCTTGGGAAGTTCTTCTTCTAGTGCACGGGTCTTGATGGATTGCGAGAGTGCCATCACCAGCTTGACGTTTACATCTGCCTGGATGAGGGCACGCTGGAGATCACGGACGAGCTCATCGACTGCTGCACGATCAACGACAGCTTTCCCTGCAAGCTTCTTTACAGCATCCTTGAGTGAGTTGGAGAGTGAATCAAGCATCAGGCATCTTCTCCTAAAATCTCATGTATGATCAGATCGGGCGTGAAGGGGACGATATCATCATACTCCTGGCCGACACCCAGAAAGACGAGGGGCTTTCCGATCGTATAGGCGATCGAGATGGCAGATCCACCCTTCTTATCCATATCCACCTTCGTCAGCATAACGCCATCTGCCCCGATTGTCTTTTCAAACTCCGCTGCCCTGACAACCGCATCATTTCCTGCAGTTGCTTCATCCACATACAGGATGAGATCCGGCTTGAATATACGCCGGATCTTCTCGAGCTGACTCATGAGGTTCGCACGGTTATGGAACCTGCCGGCAGTATCTGCCAGGACAACATCTACAGAATGTGCACGGGCATACTCGACGGTATCATAGAGGACAGCAGATGGATCGGCCCCCTCCTGGTGGTGAATAAGCCGTATTCCTAGCCGATCGGCATGCACCCGGATCTGTTCGATGGCACCTGCACGATAGGTATCGCCTGCCCCAATAACAACAGAAAATCCTTCTTTCCGGAGATATGCTGCTACTTTTGCAATTGAGGTTGTCTTTCCGGTCCCATTGACACCCGTAAAAAGAATTTTGAGAGGCTTCTCATGTGAACGGATGAAGGCCGGAAGATCAAGGCCTTCACCGAGCACCTCACGGAGTGCATTTTTCAGGGCGGCAGTCACAATCTCATCAGGATCCTGTCGAATCTTCCTGTGGTTCCCGACAAGTGAACTCCGCATATGAGCAATGATCGCATCGGTAACAGAGAGTGCAACATCCGACTCAAGAAGGATCATCTCCAGTTCAAAGAGCGGCTCATTGAGATCCTTTTCAGTCAGTATGAACTCCCGTTCCGTGACGAGGGTTTTGACTTTCGAAAAAAAACTATTCTTTCCGGGTTTTGTATCAGGACCGGGTTCACCAGTCCTTTTCCAGGACAACTCACCAGTCTGGCGATCCTCCGGTATGGGTTCTCCCTGAGGAGAAGATTCTTCTCCGGGATGAATCTCCGGTGAAGAAGAGGAGACGGCCGGCGACTCTTCGATATGTTCCTCGATTGAGGCACCAAATCGTGACCGGACATCCCGTAATTTGTTTTTTAAGCCTTCAAACATACTCCGGCATCAGCTCCGGCCGGTAGGTTGTCCCTGACCAGCCTGGTACAGCTGTTCAAGGCGTCCGCCAACCTCTGCCGCCTGAGCCTGGAGCTTCTGAATCGTCTCGGCAAGACGTTTTCCCTGAGCTTCCATCTCGGTGATCCGCTCCTCCATAAAGGAGACGGTCTCGTCATTTGTCTTTCTGACAGAAATATCTGATCCGATAGAGACGAGGACCGAATTGGGATCGATCACCTTAGCAAGGATGGCAGCGCCCCCACCAAGCGGAAGGAGTGATACAGCATCGGTTGTATCCTTCAATCCTCTGAGGGTTTCAATAGAGGTGATCATCTCCATCCTTGCCTGTTCGATAAACTGGAACTGCCGGGAAAAGAGTTCAATCTGTTGATTAAACTCATTCAGGTACATCTGAAGTGCCTGAAACTCCTCTTCGGGTGTCGGAGTACTTTCTTTACTCGCCATTGACACTCTTTATGCTCTCAATTTTGATTAATCTTCTCTCGATGCGGTGTTTACTTCCCATGAGAGTATAGATCCGCTCTCGCGCCTGTACTTCGTTTGGTGCTGAAATCACCTTGGTGTATGGTTTCCATGCATCACCAATCTTCATCAGACCTGTAATTTCAAATTCTGGTAACTCCATTCAGCTCACCGTAGTAATCCAAATACATCTTCCATCCGTCCGAGTTCAAAACCGGTCGTCTCACTGCCTGCAATGAACCCTTTCGAGTTTGCAAGAACACCTGCCCCGACCAGATTCGAACCCATGTTGACTGATCCACAGCCGACCGGAAGCGAGGTGAGAGACTCAACCCGTTCGATCTCCTGTGGAGTTGCCCGCGGAGAGAGAAGAACACCTTTATTTGTTGCAACGGCGGCCATTCCAACGGTTGGAATTTGCGCGATCTGCATACGCTCAACCGGAACCTTGAGAAAATCACCGATCCGGTCGATCAGCCTGGCAGGCATCTCCGGGTGAACGAGGGCGAACTCATCATTGACCAGCATACAATTGCCAGCGGCATTCATCGTCTCATCCATGAGCAGCACTTCCCCGTACTCCTCAAGCCGCCTCTGCTCCTCACTCCCTACCAGACCGGAGACCACCATACCCCGGCTGTTGCCGGTGATGAGCGATCCGATGATGGATGAGCCCTGCAGGAACATCCGGACGATCTCAACATCCAGAAGCTCGGCTATGGTATTGGAAAACTCATCCGGGACCGTCTCAGGAACAATTGCAAACTCCTCAAATGCCCGGGCAAAAACCCCGATATTTGGATCGCCATTGAGGGACAGGGTATAGTTCATTTCACTCCCCGGCAAGTTCTGCCTGGACCTGACCGTCCGAGAATTTTATCGCACGGACACGGATCTTTGAAGGAGGCTTCTGGCTCCCGCATTCCCAGATCTTCTCGTTGATAGTCCGATCAAGTTTGACGTCTTCACTCTTCATGTGCTTCTGCAGGTATGTCCGGACATCCTTAACGGCAACCTTTGCACGCTTCCATTTGGGAGCGCGTTTTGTATCCCGAAGCGGGATGATATAGATCTGTTCCTTCTCTGCCTCGACCATTGCTCACACCTTCAGACTGCTACGCCTCCAGCTGCGCCGCTTTGGATGCGATACAACTGCACGTTTCGTTTTGATCATGACCCATTGCGGAACTCTTCGGTTCTGCTGGGTGGCTTTCGCCATTCGTATCTTTCGACCTTTTGTCAGTTTGCTCATTGGTATTCACCAACCTGATCTATCTTCTCCCGGTAACGAGAGATTGCTGGTGATTCTCAGGGAAGATTCCGCTCCAGTCAATGCCACGCAGGGTCATCTCCTCACGGATCTCAGCTTCGTAATCACCATTTTCTATCTTAGGAGTCTCACCATAGACAACGGTGAGCATCCGATCCACAAGGCGTGTTATCTCACGCCTTCCAAACCCAAGAAGGGGGCGTATATAAGAAACCCCCATCCTGTCTTCAAAGCTCTGCACCTCAGACGGGTTCAGCATAGGTACCCGATCCATGAACCGGGTACCATCGGCGACCACCTCATACTCCTGTGCAAGCGCACAGAGGGACCGTCGGTGAATCTCATTGATTGCCTCATTTGGATACCCACACCGTACGAGTAATCCAATGGCCTCATCAATAAAACCTGACGCAAAGGTTCTCTTTTTCCAGGGCATACCCAGAGCCTCTGCCGCCGCCGCGACTTTAGGAACCTCCCGATCGGGATTGAATACGAACGTGTTCAGCTCTACAGTATAATCCCGCGAGAGCAGGATGGCAGCAAGAGAACTGTCTTTTCCACCACTATAGAGCATTCCGACCTTCATCATACCCTTCGGATATTAAAGTCCTTTTTTTGCGGTACCAGTTGTTTGAGGAGCTCTTTGAGCTGTGTATCGGTGATTTTTGTCGTACTTGAGAGTCGACCCTGCTGGGCGAGCATAACAAGCTGCTGCTCGACGGCTCGTGCAAAGTCAGGTTTTGTGAGCTTGATTGTGTTTAATCGCTCACGTGCTTCCGGCTCAAGAACCTGCATCAACACCATCTGAACCTGTTGGTCAATCTGTTGCTGGCGCTGGGCCTCGTGCTGTTCTGCCTGTTGCTGTTGCTGCATCTGGGCAAGCCGCCGTTGCCGGAGTTCAGATAACTCATCGTCTCCCATGTACACATCACCTCAATACTTCTCAATTCCCGGTGCTGCTTCTGCAACCTCAGCTTTGAGGCTGTATGCAACGTTATCCAGGAATGAACGACCGGCTGGCGAGACTTTTCGGCCTCCTGTTGCCTTCTCAAGGAGACCGGCTGCTTCAAGCTGCTGGAAAAGTTTCCGCGCAATCGAGCCGCTCCCCTTTCTGAACCGGGATGGGCGGGAACCCCTGTTCTGGGCACCGCCATAGATTGATCTCATTCTCTCCACTCCGACCGGTCCATCAACATAGACACGGCGCAGCACTGCTGCTGCACGGATATGCCACCAGTCGGTGTTCTCTGGTGGCATCTGCTTATGAACTCCCGTCTTGACATACTCTGCCCATGAGGGTGCCTGGATCTCGGGTTTACCCTTGAGTTCCTCTGCAACCTTCCTGATGAGGATTTCTGCCGGGATATCAAATACTGTAGTCATGTTCTATTCCTCACTGTTGTGGTTCACTAACAGTCTTTACGTATAGGGTGGATCAGCTGATATAAATTTCTGGATGAAAAGGAGATGCAGGGCAGATATTGTCTACCCGCGTTTCTTCGCAATGACCATTGTCCGGCCGCGGGTTGTGACCACCACACCCCCGGTTCCATCAACCACTGTAAGGGGATCCATTGGAGCATTCTTCAGCCACTTGATCTTAATCATCTCTCTCACCGCAAGCTGGGCACGGATCTCACCGGCAACCTCCGGTGTCACTCCGTGTTTTCCCACCCAGATCGTCGGCTTTAATGTCTGGATTCCTGATGTATCATACTTCTTTGGCATGGTGCTTCACCACCGGATAACGTTTTCTTTGACCGCATTCGAGACACGTCATAATGACCCTGCCATGCTGAATCCTGACCCTGGAATTTATACCCGGCCTCAGGATAGTATGGCACTGTGAACAGAAGAGACGACGGTATCGCTTCGGGATACGTATCCTCTGTTTCATTGCAATCCTCTTTGCAATCAGGATACAACGACGGGAGCTCGCCTCATCATCCCCGGCCCATTCTGTTGCATTCTCAAAGAGGATTTCGATCCGCTCACGGGCGATCTTCTTTCCATTTCCAAAACGATTTTTTTCTCCCATCTCACGCGCTCCCGGATCTCCCTTCCCGGAGATCAGAATCCAGCCTGATCACCGTCCTCCCAAGAACCCGTAGGCGATCCTGGCAGAAGAGCGAAACAGCCTCGGGCAGGGCGATATGCTCTTCATGAAGGATCCTCTCGGCGAGGCTTTCGGGATCATCATCATCCAGGACAGGAACTGCTCTCTGGAGGATCACCGGCCCGCTATCTGTCCCCTCATCGACAAAGTGAACGGTGCAACCGGAGATCTTCACCCCATATTCAAGTGCCTGCCCCTGCGCATCAAGACCCGGAAACGAGGGAAGAAGCGAGGGGTGGATATTGATGATCCGACCTGCATATTCCCTGATGATGGCTGATCCCAGGATCTTCATGTATCCTGCAAGGACGATCAGATCCGGTGCAAGTGAGCCGAGCGTTCTCGTTAGTTCCTCTTCGTACTCAGATTTTCCGGAGAAGCCGGAATAATCTATAGTAAAGACCGGTATCCCTAACTCTTCTGCACGGACAGCAGCCAGCGTTTCCTTGCGATCGACGATCAAACCCACACATCGCCCATGAATCATCCCTCGCGTTATTGCGGAGGCGACCGCCAGAAAGTTGGAGCCACGGCCGGAAGCAAGCATGACGATGCGTTTCATGGGAATATATGGGAGGGCACTACCGATAATACTGATCAGTTCTCAGGAACAGTTTCGAGTGTGAGCTTGACCTTCAGGATCTGCCGCCCCCTCATCTGGGTGACCGTGAGCCGCCCGTCCACCTCAGGGATGATGATGGATTCACCGATATGAGGAATTCTCCCAAGCCTGGTGAAGACAAGGCCGCCGACCGTCTCAAAATTATCCGGCTCAAGGGGGAGAGGAACAGGGAGGGAATTGTTGATATCCTCAACCCATGCCTGCGCATCAATGAGATAGACACCATTGCCCATATCCTGAATTTCATCCTCCTCGACATCAAACTCATCCAGGATATCACCCACAAGCTCTTCGAGGATATCCTCAATTGACACCACCCCTGAGAAGACCCCGTATTCATCGAGGATGATCGCAAGATGCGACTGTTTGAACTGGAGTTCTTTTAAGAGATCATCGATCTTCTTTGATTCGGGGACAAAATAGACCTCGTGAATCATGTCAGGGATTAAAACATCAGGGACACCGCTGTGGATTGCCCGGAAGACATCCTTCACATTCAGGATGCCGATGATATTTTCAGCCTCGCCATGATAAACAGGCAGGCGGGAGAAACCGGTCTCGTGGAAGAGATCCAATGCCTCATCCAGGCTTGTCGAGTCTGAGATCATCACCACGTCAGGCCGGGGAGTCATCACCTCGCGTGCAATTGTATCGCCGAACCGAAAGACAGAATGGAGCATTGCACGCTCGTTCTCTTCAATGGCACCGCTCTCTTCCCCGACATCAATCCATTCCTTGATCTCCTCCTCGGTAACACCATGCTGATGCTGGAGATCCTCATCTGTTGTGCTCACTTTCCTGATCCGGTCATAGAACCAGAGAATCGGGAAGAGGAGCTTCTCAAGAAACAGTATCGGGCGGGCTACGAAGAGTGCGAATGCATCGACCCGCTTCGAGGCATAGGTCTTTGGCCCGATCTCACCGATGATGAGCATCAGGATAACAACAACTCCTGTAGCAATCCCAACCCCCGCATCGCCGAAGTAATCAATTGCAATCGCTGTGGCAAGCGTTGCGGCCGAGACGTTGACGATATTGTTCCCGATCAGGATTGTGATCAGAAGATGATCGGTATTCTCTTTCAGTCTGGCAAGGGCTAATGCACTCTTTGTATTTTCAGCAAGGAGTGTCCTGACTTTCGCCCGTGTTATTGCAATCAGGGCCACTTCTGATCCCGAGAAGAAACCAGAGAGGAAGAGGCAGATGAAAAAAAGGGTGAAGTGAAGTGCATCAGCCGCCATTCTGCACTCACTCCATTCCAGTACTCTGAGAGGAATTATCGTTCATAGGCGCTTCGTATCTATCAATCAATTGAAGTCTATAATGATAAATGTACTCCTTTGTGCCATGCATTCTGGAATTGTTCCACCTCGCTGGCGAGGAGCGCACACTTCTCCCGGTAGCTGATCTTGTCCGGAAGAGCGAGATCCTCGATCTCAAAGATGACCGGGCCATCATACTCAATAGATGTAAGAATTCTGATTAATCCATCCATTTTTTCTGTCCCGGTAAGAGGTGCATGCATGAGGTCGGGCGAGCCATAGCTGGCATGGATATTCCTGATCCGATCGCAATTCAGGCTGGCGAACTCTTCAGCCAGCTCTTCCCCCCCGATGCAGGCATGCGCATAATCAAAGGTGAAGGACAGATGCCGGTACTCATCAAGTGCATCCCGTATCGCCTCGGGTGTTGACATGAGGCTGTTTATTCCCGGGCCCATATTTTCGATGGCAACTGCTACAGAAAGACCACGCGATGCCGCCTCCACCGCCTCCATATAGATCGCAAACCGGCGCATATCCGCCCTGCTCGGCGGACGTTTTGCAGTTCTTCTGCCGGGGTGAATGGTGATCACCTCTGCTTTGATCTCATCTGCTGTCAAAATTGCCGAGCAGACAGCATCAACCGATACAGCAGCCACCTCCGGATTGATCGATATGGGATTCAGATCGAGGGTGGGGGCATGAACGGTGACGGGTAAGAGGGAAGGGCAGTCATAAAGAGCCCTTTTCAGCCCGGTAATATCCCTGCCGGTTGTCCAGAAAGAAGGTGTTTCAAGCCAGAACTCAACCGTATCAAGCCCTGACTGAAGAATGGCAGAAAAGATCGAATCCAGGCTGTATTCATGAAAGAACATGCTTGATACACCGGTTCGCAGCATACGCAGTTTCTTCTCATCCCGCCACAAATAGATTCCTATGCCCGGTGAAGAACAGGCAACCCTGATTTCAGGCGATCCTGAGGTTATCACAGTGCAGGATCTCACCCGGATCATCAGGGAGGAGCTTGACACCCCTCTGCTTCGCGGCATTTCGGTCAGGGGTGAGGTGACAAACTACCGCCTGCATTCATCAGGACACATGTACTTCACCCTCTCTGAGAAGAATACCAACGGGGATGCCGCAATCGACTGTGTCATCTGGAGACGCTCAGCTCTCCGGGTATCACCACCTCCCGAGAACGGGATGGATGTGATTGTTCATGGGTATATCGACTTCTATCCACCCTATGGTAAGACTCAGTTCATCGGGGAGAGTCTTATCCATGCAGGTACCGGAGGAAAATTCATCCTTCTGGAGCGTTGGAAGCGTGAACTATCAGCTGAAGGCTGTTTTGCAGCTGAAATAAAGAAGCCGATTCCGCACTACCCCCTCCGTGTCGGCGTCGTCACGTCCAGAACAGGAGCAGTGCTTCAGGATATCAGGAATATCCTCTCGCGCCGGTTTCCCCTCGATCTTATCCTGGCGCCGACCCAGGTGCAGGGGGAGCATGCGCACCAGGATATTGCAGGAGCAATCCGGCGGATCGACGGGCGTGTGGATGTAATCATCGTTGCACGCGGCGGAGGAAGTTTTGAAGATCTCTTTGCGTTTAATCATCCGGATGTGATCCGGGCGATTGCCGCATGCAGAACCCCCATCGTCTCCGCTATCGGGCACGAGGTCGATGTGACACTTGCCGATCTCGCAAGCGATCTGCGTGCGCCGACACCATCGGCAGCAGCAGAACTTATCGTACCTGATCGGGTCACCCTCCTGAGGGAGCATGCAGAAACACGATCAGCACTGCAAAATTGCCTGCTCGACCGGCTGGAGAAGTTCGGCCGTGAACTCGAAGAGATCCGGTTTCGGATACAGAGCAGGAGGATCGAGCGGCAGATCAGTGATATGAAACAGGCATCAGATGAACTGCGTGAGCGACTCTGCCGGGCGATGAACAATCGTCTCATAAAGGAGAGAAATGATCTCGCCCGGTACGCTGTTGAGATCCGGGCCGCAGATCTCAGGGAACCACTCAGGAGAGGATATGCACTCCTCTTTTCACATGGAGAGATGATCCGGTCTGTTGTGAGCCTGAATCCAGGTGATCCGGTAACACTCTATCTCCAGGATGGTGAGATGGAAGCAACAATAACAGAGGTGCACCATGACAGAGACATATGAAGAGATGGTAACACGACTCCGTGAAATAGCGCGAAAACTTGAAGATCCGGATACTCCGCTTGATGAGAGTGTCAGGCTCTATAAGGACGGGATCGACCTGATCAAAAGATGTGAGCAGTATCTGACACAGGCCGAGCTCCGTATACTCGAGATTACCGAAGAGTGATCCGATCACTCCTCACGGTATGCGGTCATAATGACGATCATATCCGCCCCACCAGAGAGGAGATCGATCAGTTCACGTGGCAGTGTCCGTGCAACATGATCCGATCCAATTCCAATTGTGCGCCCACAGACAAAATCACTCCTCCGCCAGACGAGATCAGTCGGATGATCGAATGTCATCTGCGACGAGCCACGCGATCGGATCTCACAGGTAATTCCCCCTGCCTGGAGACGGGTTGTCAGTATTGCTCTATCATCAGCAAGGAGGGAACAGAAGTCATCCGCAAGATCGGCTGCCCCTTTATCTGAGCAGACCCCGATGATACAATCGCCCTGGGGAGAGAGTTTATCCTCGCGGGTGATCTCAAATGTGGTTTTGTGACTGCCCCTGACATGCGTGTGCCCATGGCAGGTGATCACTTCTTTGATCTCCATTGTTTATGATGTCTGCACACAATCTAATAGAGTATGTCGATATCAGTAAAATGTCCGGTCTGTGGGGAAGAGACCGATCATGAGATCCTTCGTGACGGTGAGCCTGCCACAGTTCAATGCTCCGAATGCAACCAAATACACCGATCTACAATAAAAATACCAAAAGTAATCGAGATACGGGCAATCATCAGCACTGAGGGAGAATCCAGGCAGGGGACGATCGAACTGACTGATGATGAGATTGTCGAGGTCGGCAATACGTATGTTGCGGATGTGGGTGACGATATCTTCGGTGTGGAGGTGACCGGAGTCGAACTTGGGCCTGCGCGCAGAATGAGAGCCAATACGCGGGATATCACCTGCATCTGGACACGGGTGATCGATTCAGTGATCATCCGTGCGTCCCTGCACAAAGGGGCAGTCACCTACCCCCTGTACGAAAATGTGGATGGGGAGACGGTCTATACTATCGGCGAGATTGCATCTGTCGGGGGACGCCAGTTCCGCGTGACCCGGATCAAACTCCGGGACGGTGCCGTCGTTCGAAAACCCGGATCATATGCTGAAGCCCGTTTTATCAAGCGGGTCTATGGCGAACGATCATAAGTACTTTTTCAGGAGAGTGGAGAACTCCTCCAGATGAAGGACACCCTCCACCTTCTCCACCACAGAATCATCAACAAGGATAACTGTCGTTGGGGTTACTCTCAACCCGTAGGTTGTGATAGAATCAGGGTGTTCTTTTGCATTAATTGATTCGATCGGGACCGGGAAAGTCGATGCAACTTCCGCATTGATCGGCTCCTGCTCAAGGCACCCCATACACCCATCCTGGTAAAAGGAAAGAATCTTCACTGACATGATGGAGATTCTGGGGATTTGAGATAAAAAAGGTATTGGATCTAAGATATCGCTGTTACTGAGTTGATGGTGACGATGGCATAGGAGTACCCATACCTGACAAGCACCGTCTCATCGGTCTTCTCTTTTATGTATGCCAAACGGAGTTTGATATCAGGTTCCACATCATCGAGGGTGATCTGTGGATTATCAGCAAACCCAAGAGCGATCGTATCCCCAACCGAGAGAACATCAAATTCATATCCCATCTCCCCAATCTGTTCTTCCGTCAATTCTCTTTCAAACGGATTGTCCTGACTTTCGATGGTGAAAGGAACGTCGACACGATCACGTTCCTTGTAGCCGATTGGAGCCGAGGTGATCTCCTGAAATTCTGTTCTGAATAAGGCAAAAGGAGCTATATTGCCGTACCTGTGGGGTATTTCAACCATATCGTCGGCGGGGGCGTACCCTGCCGAGACCTCAATCGGGCCGGAGAGATATACAAAATTTCCGGCCTGTTCTGCCTCTGAGGCGACAAACTCCAGAGTCGTCAGAACAGGGATATCATTCTCATTATAGATGGTATAGTCGATTACAACCAGATCTCCGGGCTGAACAGCCCTCATCCCGCCAATCCATGCCGTTCCAAGGAGGGAAGCTGCCATCATGACGGCGAAGAGGACGGCGATTGAAATTGCCCCCACTTTTGTCCAGTTGATCGGATCAGCCCGTTTCTTCTCCCGTGATGTCTTTCTCTGCGGTGCCATTATGGAGTACATATTATTATCCGAAAGGTAAAGCGTTTGTCGATCACTTCTCTTCATGAGGCATAGAATGCAACCTCATCATACGATCAAATTTAATTTAAATAGATATTGATGAAAAAATATAATATTGTACAATATTACCAAACTATTAATACCGCTTTCCGCAAGGATAGTACAGCAGGAGGGATTCACTCCCTTCTACCAAACAAGTAATGGTGTCACTACACAGCAGGTGTTATCTGCTCAGAAACAGATGCCATCAAAGAATAATATCCAGTAATTGGAGGTGTTTGATGGAGAATGAATATGAGCCAGAGGTTCAGATAGACGTACAAAAACTTTCAAAAATATTTGGAAACAAGCCGGAACGGGCACTCAAGATGCTCAGCGACGGAAAATCAAAAAGTGACATTCTCGAAGAGACAGGGCTGACTGTCGGACTGAATGATATCTCCTTCCAGGTATTCAAAGGAGAGATTTTTGTCCTGATGGGACTCTCGGGATGTGGAAAATCAACACTTCTTCGGTGTTTAAACCGTCTTATCGACCCGACTGCAGGGAGCATCGTCATCAATGGAAATGACATCGTGACGATGAATGATGATGAGATCAGAGAGTTTAGGAGAAAACAGGCCGGAATGATCTTCCAGAACTTTGCCCTACTCCCGCATAAAACCGTCCTCGATAATGTGGCGTTCGGCCTTGAGATCCAGGGGATGGAGCTCGAAGAGCGGCACACAAAAGCAACAAAGGCACTGAACATGGTCGGACTTGCCGGATATGAGCAGAGTATGCCCGATCAGCTCTCTGGTGGGATGAAGCAGCGGGTCGGACTTGCACGTGCACTCGCAAGCGATGCCGAAATCCTGCTGATGGACGAGGCATTCAGTGCACTCGATCCATTGATCCGGCGTGATATGCAGGATGAGCTGATCGATCTTCAGGAGAGGCTGAATAAGACGATCATCTTCGTCACCCATGATCTTGATGAAGCACTGAAGCTTGGAACCCGGATCGCACTGATGAAGGATGGAAAGATCATCCAGGTTGGAACGTCTGAGGAGATCCTGATGAATCCAAGCAACGAGTACGTCGAGCGATTCGTTGCCGATGTCGATATGACCAGGGTACTGACCGCACAGGATGTGATGAAGAAAGCCGATCCGATCATTTCATGTAAGAGTGGGCCACGTCTTGCTGCACGCCTGATGAAAGAGTATGGTATATCGAGCCTCTTTGTGGTGACCCAACACCGCCTGCTGAAGGGAATTGTCTTTATAGACGATGTTGTCGAGGCAGTCAAAAACGATCATACGACCCTTGAAGAGATCGTTCAGAATGATCTTACAGTAATCGATCTTTTGACCCCGCTTAGCGATATTATCCCGATCATAGCCGATAGTAAATATCCGCTCCCGGTTATCGACCAGGATGGCAAACTGAAAGGGATCATCGTAAGAGGATCAGTCCTCTCGGCATTAGCACGAAAGGAGAGTGAACCAATTGTCGCTTAGTTACTCAATCGATCTTCCAAAAATTCCTATCGGCCAGTTAGTATCTAATATCGTCGACTGGATCGAGGCGAACCTCGGATGGCTGCTCGATGGCATCACAGAAGTTCTTCGATTCCTATTAAACGGCTTCCAGGATATCCTGAGCTTTCTCCCGCCCCTTGTAATGATACCAATTTTTGGTATACTCATCTACCTGATCACAAGGAGAGATCTCCGCCTCTCGCTCCTGAGCATTGCAGGACTGCTCCTGATCTGGAACCTCCAGCTCTGGAGCCATGCGATGATGACGCTTGCACTTGTCATATCGTCAACGATAATCGCCCTTTTAATCGGGATACCGCTTGGCATTCTGGCAGCCAATAACGATACCATCAATGCCGGGATACGCGTACTCCTTGACTTCATGCAGACGATGCCATCATTCGTGTACCTGATTCCTGCGGTCATCTTCTTCAGCCTCGGCAATGTGCCAGGCATGATAGCAACTGTCGTCTTTGCAATGCCGCCCGCAATCCGCCTGACCAACCTCGGTATCAGGCAGATCCCGGTTGAACTTATTGAAGTGTCAGATGCCTTCGGCGCAACACCCCGGCAGAAGCTGATCAAGGTGCAGCTACCGGTTGCGATGCCGACGATCATGGCCGGTGTCAACCAGTGCATCATGCTCGCCCTCTCGATGGTCGTCATCGCATCGATGATCGGAGCAGGCGGACTTGGGTACCAGGTTCTTGTCGGTATCCAGCGGGTGAACATAGCAATGGGCTTTGAGGCAGGGCTTGCGATTGTGATCATCGCCATCATCCTTGATCGGATCACCCAGGGTCTGATCAAAACTGAGAGGGCACAAGAATGAAGATATGGACACCGATCCATAATAGTATATAAATATAACCAACAACTCTTTTTATGGATTAACCACAAAAGTTCAACTGGTCTCTCTAAAAGATTTAGTTGGATTTCAAACAATTAAAATGGATGGTGAATGAATGATTACAAAGAAACTGTTTATCTCACTTTTTGCAGGGTTAATGCTCTGCACAGCACTCCTTGCAGCAGGGTGTGTTGGTGAAACAACTGAACCGCAGAAGGAGATCTCAATCGGCTATGTTACGTGGGACTGTGCTATTGCCAGCACCCATGTGATGCAGGAAGTCTTTGAAGAAGCAGGCTACAAAGTCACTCTTGTCGCAGTGGATGCAGGTCCGCTCTATGCAGGACTTGCCCGTGGTGATATCGACTTCACAACAACCGCATGGCTCCCCCATACCCACAGCATGTACTGGGAAGAATATGGTGACCGGCTTGATGACGTCCAGAAGAACATTCCAGGCGATGCCCGTATTGGCCTTGTTGTTCCACAGTATGTGACCATCGACTCTATCGAGGAGATGAATGCTGTCGCAGACCAGTTTGATGGAAAGATCATCGGTATCGAGCCCGGTGCAGGCATTATGCAGGCAACTGAAGATGCAATCGTCGATTACGGACTTGATTATGAGCTTGTTGCATCCAGCAGTGCCGGAATGGCAGCCGAACTCCGATCCGCATATAATAATGAGGAATGGATTGTCGTCACCGGATGGGCACCACACTGGAAGTTTGGCAGGTTTGACCTGAAGTTCCTTGACGATCCAAAGGGTGTGTATGGCGAGGCAGAGGACATCGTAACTGTGGCACGTAGCGGCCTGAAGACAGATGATCCCGCGGCATATGCGATCCTTGAGCGCTTCCAGTGGAGCGCTGTTGACATTGCAGAGGTTATGACCAGCATCGAAGAGGGTGTCCCTGACAAAGAGGCAGCCCGTGCCTGGATCACAGCAAACCCCGACAAGGTCAATTACTGGATCAACGGGTAAAACCTGATCAAAGGGGCTTTTTGCCCCACGTAAACCTTTTTTAGCTCTATTTCACTGGCATCTGCCGGCTTTTCTTCTTCTGATCCATAACTGCATTCAGGATCAGCTCGACTGCATGGAGCGTGCCCTCAATTCCCGCAAGCGGCCTGCTGCCGAGCATTACATGACCCCGATTTGGGGGAGTGATACCGGCAAATGCTACGTCCGGAAGGATTCGGGCTTCATAGGATGACCCGATCACCAGATCATATGAGTCCTGATGGAGCCGGGATCTGATCTGATCGTAATCGGTGATGCCCGGAGTAATGGTTGCATTCCTTGGAATGATGAGTGGTTGCTCTGATCCGAGATACCGCACAAGGAGTTCTGCAAAGAATGCTGCATATCCGTTCTGTGCACAGATGGCTGCCACAGGGGGATCGTTTCTCCTGAGATACTTCTCACATGCGGCAACCACCATCTCTTCTGACTTGTCACACTCTTCAAGTACCGGTGTTGGATCGGTATCGGAGATCGTATCGGCTGCATCTGTCAGAGTGTGTTTCAGGGAAGAGAGGCCAAGCAACGAGCCGCAGGAACGCCCAAGTGGTGCTGCATAATCCGGATTTGCCGTAACCGTCATCGGTGCGGCTTTTAAGAGCGATTTTAACTGATCATGTGAGAGGACAACTCCAACCGGTATCCCGGCCATCGCAAGAATTCGTTTTGATTCATGCATATTCCCACGCCAGAAGGGATCGAGGAGGCAGATGCCATCGATATTCACCCCTTTCGCAGTAATCTCTGCCTCCTTCAGGAGCGTTTCAGCTGCTAATGTAAACCCAGCTTCGGCATCACCAAGAAAACCAGGAGAATCAACCATGAGAACCGGAAGCCCATCCAGTTCCGAGGCAAGATCCTCACCCATCAGCGCAGGAACACAGGAGTTGACGACTGCCACCCGTCCGGCTCCACCCTCCAGAACCTCCGAGACAACTGAACGGAGACGGGCACCGGTTCCAAAGATCACCTCATCATGCAGGATAAAGGAACCATGAAGTGGTCTCTTGACAAGCGATTTTGGGTAATAATAACAGCCACTTGAGCCATGAATCACAACTGCAAGGTCGCTAAATCCTGCAAGGAACGATACGGCACCGGTAAGGGCACAGGGCCAGACGGGGTTTGTACATTCAGGCACGGGAAAGACTCCTCCTCCATGAATTGAGCATCCGTCTGGTTCCGGCGATTCCGACCGGGGGATCATAAGGCAGAGGAAGGATATGACCACCTGACGATTCGTTCATCTGAAGGTGTCGGAGGGCAGTTTCTGCAGCCGTAATGGTTGCCGGATCCGCACCCGCAGTATTCAGCCGGACAGATTCGTACCGGAGATCATCGAAGCTGCAATAGAGATCATTGATAAGCCCTTCTTCATCCCGGAGTGCCGGGGCGGGATCAATTCCGGTATACTCCCCAAGCTGCTGAAGGAAACCAGAAGTGCCATCCGTTCCAATGGGAAAACCGGGGATGATGGGAGTGTTGAAACGGCTGCTCAGCATCGATCCGACCGGTTGGAGAGATACCTCACGCAGGATAGCCACCGGTGCGGAGCTGATGCTCCGGCAATCAGAGACTGGCATCTTCCTGACAAACCGGATGCCGGGAGCCAGATCGAGGAGGGAGAGGAGGCGGGTAATCTCCTGAAAATTTTCTTCGGCCTCGTATTCAAGATTTTTCTCCCCGACGATCAGGATACCATCATCGTGAGTCCCGGCTTGTGGTGCTGCAAGGGTGAGAAGGGATGTAAGGGCGTTTCTGATCCCCTCCGAAAACCCGCCGCCGAGAAAACCTGCGCCCGGAATGTGAATGACCGGCATACCCCTCTTCTGCCTGCATAGCGCGGCAGTGTCATCGCCGATCGTGTCGGCGATACAGGTGGAGACAACACAGATGAGAGAGGGATTCTGTGCTTCTGCAACATCCAGCGCATGCAGCAGTGCTTGTTCACCACCAAATATCACCTCATCTTCAAGGATATTGCTTGAGAGTAAACAGGGGATCTGCACCTCATCGATCTCAGCAAGTGAGGCATGCAGGAGTGAGGCGTTGTGGTGAGTACACCCGGAAGGGCCATGGATCACCGTCACTGCATCTTCCAGAAAACCGGTGACCGAGAGGACGCCGGTTAAGGTGCAGCCCTCACTCCTTGAGATATCGGTAGGCGAGCGATTCAAGATCATCAATCGATAGTGGTGTCGGAATTGAGAACTCCGTATTCAGAAGAATGGCCTCTGCACAGCCGCGGTAGACCTCAGCCTGGGATGAAACCGGAGCATACTCGATGACGGTCTTCTTATTCAGTTCCGCCTGTGTGACGGTTTTTGACCGGGGAATGAACGCAATCATCCTGGATCCTATTGCATCCGCAAACTCGGATACGAGCTCCTCTTCACATTCGATATTTTTCCCATTGCCGATAACACCGGCAAGCCTTACTTTGCTCCGCTTATTGGCACTGAGACGGGAGATCGCTTTTGCAATATTGTTTGCCGCATACAGGCTCATCAGCTCTCCTGACGTGACGAGATAGACCTCTTCTGCATATCCTTCCCGCATCGGCATCGCAAACCCGCCACAGACAACATCACCCAGAACATCATAGACGATCAGATCCCCCCTCAGTGCACCGAGCTTCTCAAGGAGCTGGAAGGTTGCGATGATGCCCCGGCCGGCACAGCCAATTCCGGGCTCCGGCCCTCCGGCTTCGACACATCGAACTCCGGAATACCCCTGATAAATGACATCGGAGACGGTCAGATCCGTCTTATGCTCTCTGATCAGGTCAAGAACGGTCGGGATCACACGGCCATTCATCAGCATCCTGGTGCTGTCATGTTTTGGATCACAGCCGATCTGGAGTACATCAAGCCCTTTGTCAGCCCATGCCGCCGAGAGGTTTGCCGAGGTTGTTGATTTTCCAATACCACCCTTTCCATAGAGGGCAATCTGTCTCATCACTCTGTTATTGGATTTTGTGAACTAAAGAAGTTGTGATAACTTCACCCTGATTGAAAAAAGATCAGGTCCGATCAAAGCCCTTCACAAGACCCACCGCAAGCACAATGATCGGGATTACCTCCAGCCTTCCAAGCCACATCAGAAGGACAAAGAGGATCTTTCCACCATCTGACATATCAGGTGCAACATGACCGGTTGACATTCCATTATTACAGAGAGCGGTTATAATATCAAAGATGACATGGCTGGAATCATATCCTGGTCCTTCAAACTGAAGGATAAGAATGGTACTTGCGAAGATGATCACGAGGTACAGGACGATGACGAGCATATTCTTTGAGACCTCGTACTCTGCGATCATCTTCGGGATGCTCCGCCCCTCATGCCGAAACGGGATAACAGCCCGCCCTGAGATGAAGATCCGCCTGAACCACCAGACAAGCCCCTCATAGCAGATAATAGCACGGCCCAGCTTGATACCCCCGGCGGTGCTCCCGGTCGAGCCGCCGATGACCATCAGTGCTGCCATAAAAAAGACTGTTGCATGTGGCCAGAGAGAGGGATCGGTGTTCTGAAAACCCGTACTCGTCACACCAGATACCGTCATGAACAGGCCCTGTCGGAGGGAGTCGGAGATTGGAAGAGAACCGATCCTGCTCAGGTCATAGGTAACAACAAGTATCCCGGCGGCAATGATCGAGAAGAGCAGGAATGGCTGGAGATCCCGATAGAAGGCTAAGATCCGTTTTGCATAGAGCATGAAGTAGAGTTTGAAGGGAAGCGCGCCTGCGATCATAATCGGGATGAGGGCTAGTTCCATGAAGGGATTGTTATAATGAGCGATACCGCCATCGTACATGGTGAAGCCGCCGGTTGCAATTGCAACAAGGGAGAGATTCAGTGCATCCCAGAGCTCCACCCCGGAGAGTAATAAAAGGCCAACCCCTGCGAGTGTCAGGATGACGTATATCTTCCACATCTGAACTGCGGTGTCGACGACACTCGGCATAAGAGCCTCAGAGCGTGCTTCCGAACGGTACAACTCCTTCTGAACAAGCCCTGATCGATTCACCATCGATACTGTAAAAGCAACGATTCCCATACCGCCGAGCCACTGCATGAAGGATCGCCAGAAGAGGATCGTTTTTGGGAAGTCGTCAAGGCCCGATGCCATCGTCAGGCCGGTGGTTGTCCATCCTGACATCGCTTCAAAGACACAGTCGATATAGGGCATTCCACAGACGATATAGAATGGAATTGCGCCTATAAAGGATGAAATGAGCCAGATCATCGCAACAGCGCTGAGAGCAACCGAGAGCCGGGCCTGTTTATTTGAATGAGGAATCGTCCGTAAAAAACTCCCCAATATAAAGAAAGTAAGTGGAACAAGGGCCATTGGAATGAAAACATGCCATTCCGAATAGATGATAGCAACAATCAATGGAACTGATGAGGCAAGAGCCAGAAACTGGAGGATTGCCCCGATATCACGGGCGATGATCGCAAAGTGCTCGGTCCGATCCATATCACATCAGTGATTACCTTTGCTCTGTTAAAAAGATGTACTGCTCAAACGGAAGATTCGGTGAGAGAGCACTGGCGGCAGATAATCTGCCATGCAATCAATAATGCGATCACATCTGTGGCTGAGACCTGTTTTCCCGGGAAGAAAGGGAGGGCGCATATCTCAGTCTGCGCCTCAATACTTTCCTCAAGGGAACGGGCAAACCCATAGGGAAGATATCCATCCAGCCTCAGTGACACACGGCTCCTGCCATCCAGCTCAATAATGCCGCCCTCAATCCCAAATGGGCCATCCACGAGTGGAAGAATTCGCGAAAGGTCAAGGGTGAAGGGTACATTCTGCAGGGGGCAGTCAGGGGTATCGGCCTGAAGCAGGGAGACGGAATAGACAGGTGGCTCCTGATCCGGTACCACCCGGCTCTCCTCGATCCTGATCACATAATCGGCATACTGCCTCTGGAAGGCCACATACTTTTCATAATCCGGCTCTCTTCTCTGGATCTCCTCAAGAACCGCCTCACGGCTATGGCCACGCTCCCCCACATCACGCCTGATCTTCCATGCATACTTCACATCCGCATCGGGATCGACAAAGATCGAGAGATCAATCATCTCCCGGAGCTCTTCTGTGAAGAGTGGGTGAAGCCCTTCAAGGATAATGATCTGTTTCGGGCTGAAAGGGATATCCGGATCAAAGGTGCCATTTGAATGGTTATAAACCGGCTTCTGAATCGTCTCACCCCTCTTCAGGGCAGCGACATCCGATGCAAGCCGATCAAAGCGGTTGGCATCGGGATGGAGCGGGGTGATGGACAGTTCTGCCCGTTCCTTCCGGTCATACCGGTGATAATCATCGAGCGTTATCGTCGATACCCGGGACGGTCCAAGAATGATGCTGATGATCTTCGTAAATGTCGTCTTCCCCGATCCACTGTCCCCGGCAACCCCGATAATAAAAGGCCGCTTTAATCCATTCATCTGATCAGGAAACCCGTCGGAATACATAACAGAACTCCATTTCTCCCTCAGTTCCAGGCATCAAGCCGCATCTGCCCGGATTGACCTTTCTGCGGCCCGGCGATCCGCTCAAGCACAGGTCGGATCCGTTCAGGTGAGAACCCATACTCTTCACAGAGGATCATAATGACCGAATCGGGATTGGGTGACCTCCATTCCGGCCGATAATTCTCTGTCGCCGGCGGGGAGAGGAAGAACTCCATAATCGGGTCGGGATCAGTATCCGGTGCTTTCTCTACCATCACACTGGAGAAACGTCCGTCACGGACGATCTTCAGAGCCTTCTTCGGTCCGATTCCGTGGATTCCCTCGTTAAAGTCTGTTCCGATAAGAATCCCTATCTGGATGAGCTGCTCGCGGGTGATCCCCAGTGTATCGAGAAATTCTGAAAGATAGATCCGCTCTGGAGAGACAGTAACCTGCCTCCCCCCGATCCGCCGTTTCCCGGATACGGTCAGGTTCCGGACGAGAACTGAGGCGCCAAAGAGGAGCGAGTCGTAGTCCTGTGATACTGAATACGAGGCGATCCCGCTGTTGACGAAATGAGCTGCCTGCGCCTCACCTTCAGAGGAGGCCACCATCCAGGGAATCCCCAGTGCATCCAGAAGCCGCTTTCCGCTCTCAAGTATGGCACCATCCACTCTGGTGGATTGCATCGCGGCGCGGTATGCTCCGTCGGTATCCCCGCGTTCCAGAGCTTCTGTCCACCTTTCTTCACCAGTCTGGCGGATGCCGCGCCTTGCGGCAATGGTTTTCGCCTTGAAATCGGGTGGATGGCCATCAAAGATATACAAGGGTGAGATGCCATTCTCAAGAAAATGTGCAGTTCGGTAGAGGAGACCTGAGAGGTGTGAGGTGACCCGCCCCTCTGCATCCTGCAGGGGGGTTCCATCTGCCTGCCTGATAATCGAGAGAAACTGGTAGAGTGCGTTATTTGCATCTATTGCTGCAACTCCGGGGATATCCCCAAAGCTGACAGGGTGCCGGCACCCTTCCAGCAGAGGGCGTATTGAAACTCCCACTATCTCCCCTTACCTGTACATCCGCCGTGTCAGGCTGTCAACGATCTCACCGAGCTGCTCAACGGTCCTGTCATATTTCCGATTGAGGCTGACTGATATCTCTTCAAGATTGACACGCATCGTCCTCTCCCGGGCGATGATATTCTCTTCAAGACTCCGAATCTTCATTCCGAGTGAGAGGAAGAGACCACCCAGTGCGAGCATCATCAGGGTCGCTCCAAGTACTATCGTGAGATCCTGCCAGAGCCTGAGTACAAGAACGAGTGTGGATGACACCATTATGATGATCAGGATCAGATCCCAGACATAATCACGAAGATCCATGTTTTACCATAAGAAGAACCATAATGATTAAGCTACCTATCCGGAGCAGGATAATATGGACAGACAAAACCTCCCCGCCATCATCGGCATGCCGCTCATCCTCTGTGCAGTTATCATCGGAGGCGTGCTCCTGGCAGTCCCGGTCGAGAATGCAGGGCTGACTGCATTTGATGACCCCGACTCAATGGCAAACCCAATCATCTTTCTTGCGATTCTCCTCTCATTTACCGCAGTCCTTCTGCTATTGATCAAATATGCAAAACAGCAGCTCATCAGCCTGATCATCGGCGGAGCTATCCTGCTCACCTATTTCTATGTATTCCTTGCAATATCCGGCCATTTTATCGGATCGGCTATTGTGGCCTCAGGGGCAGCAGCGGTGGCAGCGATCCTTGCAATCATCCTTCTCTACCGGTATCCGAGATGGTATGTGATCGATTCGCTTGGAATCGTCCTTGCCTCGGGAGTGGCGGCCATCTTCGGTGCATCACTTGCGGTTCTGCCGGTGATCATCCTGCTGGTTCTGCTTGCAGTCTATGACGCGATATCGGTATACCGGACAAAGCATATGATCACTCTTGCAGAAGGAGTGATGGACCAGAAGATGCCGATCCTCTTTATTATCCCAAAAGAGCCCGGCTACACCGGATCATACGAGAAGATCACTCCGGTTCCGGATAGTGAAGGGAGAAAAAGGGAGCGGGGCACCTTCCTGATGGGGATGGGTGATGCGATCATGCCGGCGATACTGGTCGTCTCGGCATATACCTTCATCCAGTCCCCGATACCTGCAATCAGCGCTGCGATCGGAGCACTCATCGGACTTGGAGTGCTCCTGGTGATGGTCTTCTCAGGCAAACCCCAGGCAGGACTTCCTCCATTGAACGGAGGAGTTATTCTTGGTTTTCTGGCAGGATGTATTCTTGTTTCCGAGTGGTCATGGGTGTTCGTTCTTTGAGGGCTGCTTCAAGCGCCTCAGAAACACCCTCCCCGGTCACTGTTGACATATTCAGCACACCAGGATAGGGTGCCAGATCAGATTTGTTTGCACAGACGATCACGGGGACGTGAGCAAAGCTTTGTACCTCCTCGAGCAGGAGTTGCTGGGTTGGAAGATCGTATCCGCAGTGTTCACTTGGGTCAATGATGAAGAGGATAACATCTGCAACATAGATGAGTGCGTTGAGCGCCTGCCGCTCGATCTTGTTCCGCTCCCTGTTGTTTCCGGCATCCAGGATCCCGGGAGTGTCGATGAACTGGACCCGTTCCCGCCAGGTGAGTTCGCGGTGGCCGACGATGACGCCTTTTGTGGTGAAGGGGTACGATGCCACCTGCGGCGTTGCCGTTGAGACAAGCCTGATGAACGAACTCTTCCCGACATTCGGATATCCCGCAACAACGATGGTAAATTCATCAGGAGAGACGACAGGAAGCTTCCTGAGCACATTCCGCGTATCATTCAAAAACCGCAGATCCTTATCGATCTGGTGGACGATTGATGCGATCCGCGCCACTGCCTGCTTGCGTATGGCAAGGTTCTCGGGAGAGCGCCGCATTGAACGTGCGAGATCTTTTCCGATATCCCGGGTATGTTTTGCCGCCCACCCGACGGCTCCAAATGCCTTTCTCATCTCTTCGATCCCATAGAGGATATCGACGAGATCGCGGTAGAATGGAGGCAGGGTATCGAACTCAGGGAATGACTGGATAATTGAGACCAGCTTGTCATGGACTGCCTGAGTGACCGCCATGACGAATTCTTCATTGGCACGGTCTTTATTCTTTTTATCCCGCATCTTCTTTGCGGCGCGGCGGAAACTCCGGTCGAGTATCTCGTCTGCGGTTGGAACTGTAGGTATTGTATCAAACATCGGTTCTGTTTCCCCAAGCTATTTATCCGGATATGTATGATCAATCATTATGGATCTCTCACTTATCCAGAAAGATATTCTTATAACATTAATCTCACTCTATCATCAACATTCTCATCCCATCAAAGGAGACGATATAGCAGGGATTATCAAGAGAAATCCCGGGACCGTCAGAAACCAGATGCAGGCATTAAAGGCGCTGGGTCTGGTGGACGGGATTCCAGGGCCAAAGGGAGGATATCATCCAACTGCACAGGCATATAAGGAACTGAATATCAAACCAACCGATGATGCAGCCGAAGTGACCATCTCAAGGAACGGAATTCCAATTCCGGGTGTGCGGGTGACCGAGATCGACTTCACAACCCTCTGCCATCCCGACCTCTGCCATTCACTCATAAAAATTGTCGGGAGCGTCCGGAATTTCTCTATCGGCGAAGAGATCACAATAGGGCCGACACCAGTCAATAAGCTGATGATCCGGGGGGAGGTCTTTGGCCGTGACGAGATCCAGGGTGCGCTTCTCATCTCAATCTCGGAGATGACATCACTGCCGAAGAAATCAATCCGCCACTACATGAGTTCGCCCTTAATCAGTCTTCTGCCTGATGCGACGATCCGGGAAGCCACCTCCATCTGTTCAAAGAACCGTATACATGGCGTGCCCGTTATTTTGAATGAAGAACTGCTTGGAATTGTCACCCTGACCGATATCGCACGTGCACTAGATGCAAGTCAGTCTCTGGATACACCGATAAAGAGCATAATGACCCACGATGTCATTTTAGTTCCTGAACATACACGCCTCTATGAAGTTATACGGCGATTTAAAGAGCGTGAAATTGGAAGAGTGATCGTTGTTGCCGACGGAAAACCTGTCGGCATCCTCACACAATCAGATATCATCAGGGTTTTTCCCACCCTATAATGCCCCGGTTCGGGAAAATAGGAATGGTTTATATAGTTATCAGCCAACCATCTTTCTATGACAAAGGCGTTTGCTCGTACGCTCCGGCGGAAGAAGGTCATGAGTAGTGACGGCAAGGTGATCGGACAGTTAAAAAATATCATAATCGACGTGGGGAGCGGGCAGGTGATCAACCTGATCGTCAAACCGGATACCGGATTTGATACATCCCATTACAAACTTGATGATGATTGTATGCTCATCCCGTTTGAAGCTGTCAAAGATATTAAGGATTATATCGTCGTTGATCGGTACATGCTCAGATGAAACCTTCACGAAAAGCGCTCACGGGCAGATAGCAGACCCTCGGAAAAGCCATCACCAAACTTCTGATCTGTCACCAGATCAGCTATTTTTTTCAGCTTTTTGCTGCCATTTGCCAGCGTTATTCCATAACCTGCAACCTCAAGCATCTCGAGATCATTATCAGAATCTCCAACAGCAACAAAATCTCCGGGGGTGAGCGAGATGAGTGAAGCAAGTTCTGCAAGTGCTGATCCCTTCGAGATTCCCGGAGTCTGGAGATGGATTGCAAATCCGGTATCGATCACGCGGATAGGGAGATCAGAAACGACAGATACCACCTCATCAACAGGAACGGTGCGTGCAAAAGCGACATCAGCATAACGCAGTTCCATACTGTAGGGAAGAAGCGTTATTTCCTGCTCTTTGAAATGAGAGACGAGACGATCATATGCATAGAGACATAAGGATCGATCGCCGGTAATGTGAGGTCTGCCATCGAATCCGGTCTGGAATACCCCCCCGTTCTCCCCGATCACAGCCCCATCCGTTCCTATCATCCTGGCTACCGAATCCAAAAAACAGAGGGTGTTTCCTGATGCGAGCACCACCGGGATCCCTCTGTCAATAAAGATGCGGAGTGTCTCAATCGCGCCGATGCTGATTCTCCGGCGATCATCGGTTATGGTTCCATCGATATCGCAGACAATTGCTTTCAGCACGGCTTGATACCTGCCTTCTCGACCATGAAAGTCGCTTCGCCTTCAGGAAGGTTCGGGCTGTCCACAAGGCGTGCAATCCGTTTCCCTGCCTTGCTCTTCCTGAGATACAGCCGGAATGTCGCAGAATGACCGACGATATTGCCGCCGATCGGTTTTGTCGGGTCCCCAAAGAAGACACCGGGGTTGGACATCACCTGGTTTGTCACAAGTGCAACGCCATTATGCTCATCAACAAGCTTGAAGAGGTCATGCATATGCCGGTTCAGCTTCTGCTGGCGTGTTGCAAGGGTGCCCCGCCCGGCATATTCTGCACGGAAATGTGCCGTGAGCGAGTCGATGATGAAGAGGCGGATCGGCATGCCGCTCTCCTTCTTTTCATTGGCGAGTTCACGCGCGGTATCGATGAGGAGCATCTGGTGATCCGAGGTATGCGCCCGCGCAACATGGATATTCGCAAGGAACTCTTCTGTTGTTCCCACCTCACAATCGACCTCCAGCCCCTCCACCATCTGGGCGATCCGCTCCGGTCTGAAGGTATTCTCGGTATCGATGTAGATACAGGAGCTACCAAGACCGCCGCAGTCCTCGGGGAGCTGGCAGTTGACGGCAAGCTGGTGTACAATCTGACTCTTTCCCGAACCAAATTCACCATATAACTCGGTAATTGCCTGGGTTTCCACCCCGCCACCGAGAAGCTCGTCAAACTCCGGAACAAAGGTCTGGAGTTTCCTGACCTCCTGCCTCCTCATGAGGACATCGGTGCCGGTCTTGAATCCACCAATATCTGCGATCTCGCGAGCACCCTTGATCATCTTCTTCGCAGTCGCCTCGCCAATCTCGGCGGCCTCGGCGAGATCGGCGGGTGAAGCGGTGGCAATACTTTCGACTGTGCAGTATCCGGCATCACGGAGGCGGTCAGCGGTTGCCGGGCCAACACCCGGTACATCTTCAATAGCGATTTCTGGCATATCTTCTCACTTCCTTCTTTGAGATATACTCTGATATTCAAGCGGAGAGGTTATCAATGCCTGACCCCGGAGGGTGAAAGTGAAGGGTCATTGAGAGCCGCCGCCCTCTCTCTGAGCAAGCCGGGATCAATTGGAATGTGTTCTGCGTCATCCACAACGAGCCGTCTCCCTGAAACCCTGCCAATGATGCGGTAGCGGGTGGAAAGCAGGAGATCTGACGATTCGATCAGAAAGAGATTTTTCCCGTCCGAGAGGACCATTCCCTCAGAGGAAAGGATGACCACCCCTTCGATCGTCCTCTCATCTGTCTCATCAGGAACCACCCGGATGGCGCTCCCAAACCCGACCGAGAGTTCAACATCACCGTACCGGTTCAGCCGTGCACCGGCATTGTAAATCTCAATCGTCTCACCACAGAGGAATGGTTCGCGTGCACGATCCCCCCAGATCACAATCCTGAGCGGGCCATCGATGAAGAGGTTTCTCACCCATGATGGCTCACCCCGCCGTGTGGTAAACTGGCGGGGAGGGTGGAGAGAGGTGATCGTTCCCCTGACAGAATAGATCCCCCGTTCCATGACCTCGTGCGTCTGCGAGAAGGAGAACTGAATCGGATCATCCAGCAAAAGAATCCGTGTCTCATCCTGTGCAATATATTCAACACCCTTATCTGATGAACGTCGCTTCGCACCAGTTATCCTGACGGATGCACCTTCGGAGATGCCTTCAAGAAGAGCGGGTTCCCAGGTGACGAATCGGGCACACCCGGACGGATCTCCGATGATCGCCTCCTGGATGGTCACCTCCACACCATCCCGCCGGATGAAGGTGCGGGGAGAGTCAATCATAAGGATTTGGACATCGATATCGGCACTGGACGTAAAAGATCGGGATTTTTCCTCGGAGAGGGTGATCTCAACAGATGTTTCCCTGACCGCAAGCGCATGCACCTCGGTCATCCGCCCTTTCTTCGGCCTCCCGATCACCTCGATGACGCTGCCTTCCTCAAGCTCTGACACTCCTGCTGCCATCTCATCCCAGAGAACAAGAGGGATCGAGCCGGTACTGTCAGCCAGCTCAACCCGTGCAACACATCCCGAGGACCCATCGTCACGGGTAAATTCCTTTGGATCGGTGACCTGCACCACCTTTCCAAAGAATGAGACCAGGGAAGGGGAATCAGTGATCGCCTTGATCTTCAGATGGCTTCTTCCGAGTTCTTCGACAACGAGAAGCGCGGCGGCTGTCTCATCAATCACCCCACCGTGGGATGCGATCTTCTCCTCGATCCGCCGATCAAACTCTTCCTGTTTCAGAATATCATCGACAAGTGCGTAATGGAACCTCACGGTACACGCTCATTCCTGCTGCCACGACGGAACCTGCATGGTGGCACAGAGATCATCCAGTGTCTCCCCTCTCCTGATCACTTCGGCACGGTCACCTTTCACCATCACCTCAGGACACCGGGGCCTTCCATTATACTGGGAGGACATGGCAAACCCGTATGCCCCGCAATCGAGGACTGCGACGAGATCTCCGGCTTCAGGTGTTGGAAGACGTCGGTCTGCTGCCAGGATATCCCCTGTCTCGCAGATCGGCCCTGCGATCGTCACCTCTTCCACTCCCTTGTGATCAGCCTTGTTTGCCATGATCACTTCATGCCATGAATCGTACATTGCGGGCCTGATCAGGAGATTGAAACCGGCATCGACATTTGCAAATGTCTTGTATGCCCGTTTCACCGAGTTCACTTTTGTCAGGAGCACCGTTGATTCTGCTAACAGCCAGCGGCCGGGTTCGACCCAGAATTCAGGAGAGATCCCAATCTCCCTGATCCCATCAAGGAAGACGGGCATCACGGCCTGTGCATACTCTTCCGGTGTCGGGGCCACATCGGTCGAACGGTGGTATGGAACACCAAGCCCCCCGCCGATATCGAGGAATTCGAGGTTGACACCGATATTGGTCACCTCGCCTGCCACCTTTGCCATCACCGCAGCTGCGCGGGCAAATGGTTCGACATCAAGGATCTGGGATCCGATATGGCAGTGGAGTCCGACCGGAACAACATAGGGTGCGTCAAGTGCTGCCTGGTATGCTGAGAGGATCTCGGCTGCCGGGATCCCGAACTTTGTGGTGGCAAGGCCTGTTGCAATCTTTGGATGCGTGGGAACCTCGAGTGCCGGGTTCACCCGGAACGCGATCTGAACTGTCTTTTTCTGCTCAGATGCGATTCCGGAGAGCTGGTTGAGTTCATCGATCGAGTCGACCGAGACCCGGACTCCCGTCTCAACAGCGAGCCTGAGATCATCTGTTGTCTTGGAACTGCCATTGAAGAGGAGCCGCTCCGGTTTCATTCCGGCACGGAGTGCGAGCATCAGTTCGCCTGAGGAGAAGACATCGGCACCGGCACCGGCTCGTCCAAGCGCCCGGAGAACAGCAAGATTCCCGTTTGCCTTTGCTGCAAAGAGGAGCCTGACATTGGGGTACCAACTCGATAACGCGGATTCGTACCGCTCGAAGTTATCGAGGATCTGATCTTCGTTTGTCACATAGAGCGGGGTGCCAAATTGTCCTGCTAGATCAACAAGATCATGTGTTCCGCTCATCAGGTGCCCGTTCTGTGTCGAGAGATGAGAGGGGAGCTGCATTGTCATGAGTGCATCGCCTCCATCCGTGCAACTGCTTCAGTAATTCGCTCAACGGAACGGGTGATTGCAAATCTGACATAACCTTCTCCGCTTGCGCCAAATCCGACGCCAGGTGTGGCGACGATGCCTGCCTCATCAAGGAGCCGGGCAGCGAACTTCATGGAGTCATCGACCTTCAGCCAGACATAGAAGGTGGCTTTTGGTGCGGAGATATCATATCCAAGGCTCCGAAGGCCTTTGACAAGTACATCGCGCCGCTCCTGATATATTGTGCAGGCATCGGCAACACAGTCCTGCGGGCCGGTGAGTGCTGTCACACCGGCAAGCTGGACCGCATCAAATGCACCGGAATCGATATTCGTCTTGACGCGGCCAAGGCCTGCGATGATCTCTTTGTTCCCGACTGCCATTCCAAGCCGCCAGCCGGTCATATTATAGGTCTTTGAGAGTGAATGCATCTCGATCCCGACCTCGGAGGCGCCATCAGCCTGGAGGAATGAGGGGGCAACATACCCGTCAAAGGTGATCTCCGAGTATGCGTTGTCATGGACCGCCACGATATTGTGTTCCCGTGCGAATCCGACGACCTCATCAAAGAACTTCATCGGGGCAACTGCTGCGGTCGGGTTGTTTGGGTACCCAAAGAAGAGGAGTTTCGTCTTCTTCAGGACATCCTTTGGAATGGCATCGAGATCCGGAAGGAAATTATTCTCCTCGGTGAGGGGGAGGGGGTGGCAGATCCCTTCTGCAAAGAGGGTGGAGGTCTTGTATACCGGGTACCCGGGATCAGTTGCAAGGACAACATCCCCGGGATTGACGAATGCCTCAGGCACATGGGCGATCCCTTCTTTTGATCCGATGAGCGTGATGATTTCGGATTTTGGATCTGCTATGACGCCGAACCGGTTTTTGTACCAGGTGGCAACTGCTTCACGGTAGGTCGAGAGACCCAGGTATGAGGGATAGTGGTGGGTTGCCGGATCACGTGCTGCGGTGCAGAGTGTCTCGACAATATGCGTGGGTGTCGGAAGATCCGGGTCGCCGACGCCGAGATCGATGACATCGACACCTGAGCGGATCTTTGCTTCTTTCATTTCGTCGATACGGGCAAAGAGATAGGGGGGTAGATTGTCAAGTCTGTCTGCGTACATTATGTACTGTTCAATCTTACGGTACTTAAGAATCACTGAGAATCGGGGTACTTCCCCTTGACAAATAGTTATACCATTCCATGACGATACTTTCTGAAGAGGAGAGTGGAGATGGAAAAACGCCTTATTTACCTGGATAATGCTGCAACGACGAAGACGCATCCCGATGTCGTATCTGCGATGTTTCCGTACTTTTCTGAGTATTTCGGAAACCCTTCTTCGCTCTATGACCTTGCAGCAGCCTCGCGCACCGCAGTAGAGGATGCACGGGAAAAGGTTGCAGCGGCGATTGGAGCTCTGCCTGATCAGATATACTTCACCTCCGGTGGAACAGAATCCGATAACTGGGCAATCCGCGGGGTTGCAACAGCCCATGCTAAGAAGGGACGGCATATCATCACATCAGCAATTGAGCATCATGCGGTTTTGCATACCTGTTCTGCACTCGAAAAGGAAGGATACGAAGTAACTTACCTCCCGGTTGACGAGTTCGGGCGTGTGAGGGTTGCAGATGTCGAGGCTGCAATCCGGGATGATACGATCCTGATCACAATCATGCTCGCAAATAACGAGATCGGCACCATCCAGCCGATTGCTGAGATTGGGGAGATTGCGAAGTCGAAGAAGATCATCTTCCATACCGATGCGGTTCAGGCGGTCGGCCAGATACCAGTTGATGTGAATACCCTGAACGTCGATCTCCTCTCGCTCTCATCCCACAAGTTCAGCGGACCAAAAGGCATCGGTGCTCTCTATATCAGGAAGGGCACCCGGATTGCCCCATTCATGCATGGCGGTGCCCAGGAGAGAAAGCGGCGGGCAGGGACCGAGAACGTCCCCGGCATCGTCGGGCTCGGGGCCGCCATTACTCGTGCAGTTACCCTTATGCCGGAGAAGACGGAGCGAATCCTGAAGCTGAGGGAGCGGCTTATTGCCGGGCTTGGTGCAATCCCGGCGAGCCGGTTGAATGGCCATCCAAAAGAGCGACTCCCAAATAACGTCAACTTCATCTTCGAATATATCGAAGGGGAGTCGATACTTCTCCTCCTGAACGCACACGGGATCGCCGGATCGACGGGGAGCGCCTGCACATCTGCCTCCCTTGACCCCTCACATGTCCTTCTTGCCTGCGGCATCCCCCATGAGGTCGCCCATGGGTCGCTCAGACTGACACTCGGGGAGGAGACGACAGAAGAGGAGATCAAGTTTGTACTGGAGATTGTCCCGAAGGTGGTGCAGCGCCTCCGGGATATGTCGCCATTGACACCACAAGAACTCAGGAGCAGGTGATTTCAGATGTACTCAGAGAAGGTAATGGATCATTTCATGAATCCCCGGAACCAGCGGGAGATCGCAGATGCCGACGGTATCGGGGAGGTCGGGAACCAGAAATGCGGGGATATCATGCGGATCTTTCTGAAGATCCATGAGAATCGAATCGAAGATGCATCATTCCAGACTTTCGGGTGCGGGGCAGCGGTTGCCTCATCCTCGATGGCGACCGAGATGATTGTGGGGAAAACACTCGAAGAGGCCTGGGAGATCTCAAACAAGGTGGTTGCAGAAGCCCTTGAAGGGCTGCCTCCCCAGAAGCTGCACTGTTCGGTGCTCGCAGAAGAAGCGATCCATGCGGCGATCAACAATTACCGTGAGCGGCAGGGCCTTCCCCCGTGGGGTGACGTGGCTTGTTCGGGCTGCGGCGACTGCAACGCCTGCGAGTGATCTTCCAAATCTTTTTTACATCACCCCCCCTTTTTGGTATGATTGGAGATGAATCATACTGATATTGTACTTGTACTCTGTACTGCACCACAAGGCGAGGCAGAGGAGATTGCACGGAGACTTGTTGAAGAACGGCGCGTGGCGTGCGTGAATATCACGCCGGTCAGATCGGTGTACCGGTGGGATGACGAGGTGGTATGTGATGAAGAGCAGCTCCTTATATGCAAGACGACGGCTGGTGAGAGCGGTGATCTCATCCGGCGGATTGAGGCAATCCATTCATATGAGGTTCCCGAAGTCCTTGCCATCCCGGTTCCGGAGGGGAGCCTGCCATACCTTGACTGGGTGCGATCGGAGGTGTGCGGATGAATCTTGTTCAGCATACCGGGATCATGTACAAAAACGGTTCGATCTCGGAGATCGATGATGCGATCGTCTGCGAGGATACCTTCACCCTCCACCTGAATGATATGCCACTCCTGACGATGGTCGCTTCCGACGATCACCTCCGTGAACTCGGGGCGGGCTTTATCATCTGCTCGGGGATAGCCGACCGGATTGAATCCGTCACCGTCATCGATGACCGAATCTATGTCGAAGCCCCGGTGACGGGAGAGTATATGGCAACGCTTGAATCCTCCGGGGGATATGCGAACCAGGCAGAGCCACCTGAGGTTCACTCTGGATCCAGAATCACCCCGGAGAAGGTGCTTGAGGTGCGGGGTGCAATCGACTCGGATGCCTGGCTGAAGACCGGGGCTCTGCACGCCTCTGTCCTCTTTTACAAGGGAAAGCTTGCCATCCGGTGCGAGGATATCGGGCGGCACAACTCGGTCGACAAGGTCGTCGGCCACGCGATCCTGAACAATCTCCCGTTATCTGACTGTGTGATCGGCTGCACGGGACGACAGCCATCAGGGATGGTGCAGAAGGCAGCCTATGCCGGCATCCCGATCATCGTCTCCCGTGCCGCCTCCACGGACCAGGGGATCAGAACCGCAGAGAGGACGAAGATTACCTTGATCTGTTTCACACGGGAGGGGCGGTTCACCGTCTATACGCATCCGGAACGGATCATCGGACTTGAAGAGTACAGGAAGGTGAAGGAATGAACGATTATTCGATCTGCATCGGCGGGCAGGCAGGCGAGGGGATCAACAAGGCAGGGCTGTTGATCGGGCGGATACTTGGCCTCCTCGGCTACCATGTCTACATGTACTACGACTATCCCTCCCTCATCAGGGGCGGGCATAATTATGCGATTCTCCGTTGCGCAGACCATGAGATCGGGGTGATTTCTGGGAAGTCCGATATTGTCTGCGCCCTTGACCAGGAGACGGTGCGGAGGCATGGGGATGGTGCACTCCTGATCTATGATGCCGATGTTGCAAAGGGTGTTGGGATCGGGGTTCCTGCAACCACAATCATCAAAGAGGAGGGGGCATCCCCGATTGCCCGGAACACTGTTTTGATCGGAGCTCTCTGCCGGGCTGCCGGGATCCCCCCGGATGTCCTCAGCGAGGCGGTGAAGAAGGAATTTGGAACCCGGGCAGAAGAGAATCTCAGGCTTGCCCTGAGAGGATACCATGCCGGTGAGGAGCGGATGCAGATCCCCATTCACACGAACGATCCTCTTCCGCTGTTAAGTGGGAATGATGCGATTGCACTCGGGCTGATCAGGGGCGGCCTCGACGCCTATGTCTCCTACCCGATGACGCCATCGTCATCGATCCTGCATACAATGGCCGATCTGGCTCAGGATACGCCGTTGCTTGTGATCCATCCCGAGAACGAGATTGCGGTGATCACGATGGCGCTCGGCCTCTCCTATGCGGGGAAACGGGTGGCGGTCGGGACATCCGGGGGCGGCTTCTGCCTGATGACTGAAGGCGTCTCGCTTGCCGGGATGGCAGAACAGCCGGTGGTGATCGTGATGGCGATGCGACCGGGCCCCTCCACCGGGATGCCGACCTACTCATCTCAGGGGGATCTCAGCTTCGTCCTGCATGCGGGCCACGGTGAGTTTCCGAGGATTGTGATCGCGCCGGGCACCACGGAAGAGGCATATGAATGGTCTGCCCGTGCAGTTCATCTTGCCTGGCGGTTCCAGGTGCCGGTGTTTGTTCTCTCTGACAAAAACCTCGGTGAGCATCCTAAATCAACCGAAATCGATCCGGAGTTCCCTATGCCGGTTGTGTCAGTTCGCTCTCCCCGTGGAACCTATGCCCGGTACTGCAATACGCCGGATGGAATCTCGCCGTTCTATCCTCCACCACTCTCCGGCAATGTGGTGAAGGTGAACTCCTATACCCATGACGATTTTGGGATCACAACCGAAGATCCCGGACAGGCTGCTGCCAATGCCGTGAAGCTGATCCGGAAAGGGGCAACTATCGAAAATGAGATGGCATACTATGGCTGCCTCAGGGTAGATGGCGCAGAGGATGCACCCGTTGCCCTCATCTGCTTTGGATCAACAGGAGAAGCCTGCCGGGAGATTGGGGAGCGGCTCTCACTCAGGGTGATCCGGCCAATCGTCCTCGAACCCTTCCCGCTTGCACAGGTCAGCGATGTCCTGGCAGGTGTCGAACGGATGATCGTTGTTGAAGAGAATGCCACCGGTCAGCTTGACTCCCTGCTCAGGGGTTTTGGAATCATCGCGGATCGAAGGATCTCAAATGTGAGCGGACGACCGTTTTCTCTTGATGAACTGGAACAGAAAGTGAGGGGGGTGATGCAATGAAGGGAGCGGAGTTTATCAGCCAGGCACAGAACACCTGGTGCCCCGGATGCGGGAATTTTGTCATACAGCATACCGTAAAGGACGTCCTTGCCGGACTTGGGCTCCTGCCGGAAGAGGTGGTTGTGGTCTCCGGTATCGGCTGCCATGCAAAGATTGCAGACTATATGCAGACGAACAGTTTCTATTCAATCCATGGTCGGGGTATCCCGGTGGCTACCGGGATCCATCTCGGAAACCCGAAGCTGACGGTGATCTGCTCTGCCGGGGATGGTGATGCCTATGCAGAGGGGCTCGATCACCTCATCTTCGCGGCAAAGCGGAATGTGGATATCACGGTGATCATCCATGATAACCGGGTCTATGGCCTGACAACGGGCCAGTATACCCCGACATCGCCACCAGGATTTTCCGGTAAATCAACACCGGAGGGGACACATGAGGATCCCTTCAACCCTCTTGACCTGATGCTCGCATCGGGTGCGAGCTTCATTGCCCGCTCTTATTCGCGGGACAAGAAAGGGATGGCTGAGGTGCTGAGGCGTGCCATCCACCATAAGGGGTTCTCGTTTGTGGAGGTGCTCCAGGTCTGCGCCAGTTTCTATGATGCCCATGCCTGCTATGACGAGCATGTCTACACGCCTGAAGGGCACGATCCATCGAACCGGGATTCTGCGGAGCATCTGATCCGTGAATGGAATTATGCCGGTGAAGGGGCAATCCCGCTCGGTGTGCTGTACGAGAGGGATGCCCCCACATTCGGGGAGCGGGTCCTCGACGGAAAAGAGGGGGAGATCGACAGGACAGGGATTATCAGAGAGGCGCTTGGTAAGAGGTGAGGGTCAATCTGAGGAGGGGGTAGGCTTTATGAAACGGCACGTGGTTTCTGAAGAGAATGAATCGGCCGGTGTCAAACCGGATGTTGGGACATTTGAGGAGAGCGATTCGGCCATGGAGGACCATGGCCTTGCTCATTTCATTATCAATTCCGATGATGATGAAACACTCCCCCGGCAAGAGGCGATCAGGTTTTATCAGAAAATGAAAGGAAATGTCTGAATTGCCAGATAGTCTGTATAAAAGGGCATTTCATAAGGATTTGTTTTTATTCCAAAGGCCAGCCAGAAATAAAAGATTGAGGATTTGATCTCCCCTATTTCCTGAAATACGAATTTATGCGGTCTTCGACATTTTTACGCAGGTTCCCATAGAAGATCGCATAGTCATACATGTGGTATACGCCCTCTGGAAACGTGACGCTCGTTCTTGGCAGTTCTTCGGGATGGGAGATATCTGTTATCACCAGCGCATTATTCACGACCTGTGCCGCCGCGAAGTACGGGTACCTCACCGGGTGCTCCGGATCGCCATGCCTGAAGAAGACCGCTTCAGAATTGGTGGATGCAGGTGCAAACCCGGTATCGGTCTTCCAGGTCAGCGGGTTGACCACAAACGATCCCTTGCGGATGGTGGGGCCCTCCTTCTCCTTCCCTTCTTCGTCTGATATCGTGTTGTACGTGATGAAGCAGCCAGTGTCTGTTGCGTTCGTGCCGATCTTCATCAGAGGATGTGCATCCAGATCAGATTGCGTGATGGAGTACCCGATGACGTACGCCACCACGAGTTGTTCCATCGAGATGGGATCACCGGCAAGGAGTTCGCCTGCCTTTGCAAGATCGACAACCCTGACCGAGCCTTGGCTGTGGGCGGCGAGAATGATCGGGCGCTCTCCCCTGTTAAAATGCTCCAGGAAGTACCGGAACGCGGCGATGAGATCGTTCTGCCCCAGCTCGAAGATCGGTCGTGCATCGGTGAGCATCAGCGGGTTGATCTTCACGTTGTTCTGCCGGTAGTACGGGGCGTAGATGTTTGCCAGTCCGTCGAAGATGCTCGCCTGCTCCACCAGGGTCCATTCTGCCTTCTCCCGCAGAGCGGGATCGCGTGTATTCATCAGGTACGTCGAGTCATCAGAAAGAATGGTCGGGTAGACCCAGAAGACATCCACGGGTTGATGCTCTCTGCTGAAGTATGCAGGGAGGGCGATCCAGCTCTCCGGGTCCGCGTACTCAGGAGCTTCCGGTACATCGCTATCGGGATCGAAAGGGGCCAGCTGAACGGGGACCCCAAGCGCTTTTCCCCGTAGGCATTCCAGAGTCGTGCCGACAGTATGGGTTCCCGTCATGAATTCGAACCAGCCATCTGGTTCAGATATGCATCGATCCGGTCACCGACGTTCTGCTCCAGGTTCCTGTACCAGAATGCATAATCGTAGCGGTGGTACACACCCTCGGGGTACGGACCGATATCCAGCTCCTCACCCTCCGGTATCGTCGTCATGAGTCCACCGGTCTCCAGATTAATCTCTGCATCGCAGTAGTTCTCTACTTCACGCAGGAATTCACCGGTCGAATCATCATAGAACCGGGAGCCCAGGTTCTCCGAGGCGGGAGCGTAGGTGTCATCGGTCTTCCAGTTGAGCGGGTTGATGCAGTGCGCTCCGGCCATCAGCATGGGACCGCCAACCGATGTCACCGACTGCGTGTTGTAGGTGACCACGACTCCGATATCATCCGCACCCTGCGCCGCCAAAAGTCCTGCTGCATCCAGATCGGCGTCAGTCACCGTATACCCGATAAGATAGGCGGCAACCAGACGGTTGCGAAGATCTTCGTCATCTCCAAAGCGGTTCCTGATCAGTTCGATCAGTGCCATCGTTCCCTGGCTGTGCCCCGCAATGATGAACGGGCGGCCCTCATTGAGAGTGGTGATGTAGTATTCAAAGGCTTCCTGCACGTCAACCGCGCCTCGCTTGAACTCCTCGGTATCGGTTGCAAGCATATCAGGTGCCATAGTAACCTGTGTTGACATCTGCCGGTAGAACGGAGCGAAGACATTGGCGTGTGACATATAGACGCTCGCCTGTGCATCGAAAATACCCTGTGCAAGCGCCCGTTCCTCATCGCTGGTAATGTCCATAGACCCATCCGGATTGCTGCTGACCGTCGGGTAGACATAGAAGACATCTACAGGTTTATCTACAGACGGAAGGGGCAGCCAGTAGTACGAATCGGTATAATCCGGATCCATGCTGTGACCGGCAATCTCGGTTGCAGATGAATCATCGTTTACAGGGGGGGCCTCTCCTCCAAGACAGCCGCATACAAGAATGAAACAGATTCCTAGTACGACAAGGGGAGAGATCAAAGAGTGAGTGATCTTAAGCATTGAAAAGTCTCCATGATGATTATAGAAATGATTGTAAGAAACCTTTTTTAACTGTTTCGAAATACCCTTGTGAAAAGAGAGACAAATACAGAGACTGCATCACAATACCCACAAATAGAAGAACATTGAATAGGTACCATAACGAGGCATCCATGGGTTTCATCGACATATTACGTCCCAATATTGAGAAACTGCGAGAGCGGAAGGATATCCCCGGACTGATCAGGGCACTTGAATCAGATGATGAGGAGATACGGGGAGATGCAACAGAGGCTCTCCTTGACCTGATGCCCGATACTCTTCTGCCGCTCGTCTCTTCTGCCGTCGGGGGGAACGGGAAGCGGCGGGCTGTTGCGAATGTCGTGCTCACTTCAATCGGGGATCCTGCCGTGCTGCCCCTGATCGAATGTCTGGAGGGAGATAATCCGGAGGTCTCCGGGTATGCAGCCGTTGCCCTCACCTCGGTCGGTGAGCCTGCCGTTTCATCCCTGGTCAGCCTGTTTGGGACAATAGATGAAGAGAAGAGTGAGCGTATTGTGGAGACGCTTGCTGCGATCGGGCCTCCAACCATCCCCGGCCTCAGGGAGGGGCTCTTCTCGCTGCCGTACCGATCCCGCCGCTTTGTTGCTGTTACACTTGACCGGATGAATGTTGAAGCCGCTGACTCCAATGAGGAGGCTGCCCGCATGATTGCACTTGGGCAGTGGAAGGAGCTTGGTTCCCTCGGTGATGCTGCGGTTCTGCTCCTGATCGATCTTCTTGATGAAGAGTACTATGTACCACGGGTAAACGCGGTCAGGACACTCGGCCAGCTCCGCGATGAAAGGGCACTTCCGCATCTCAAAGAGGCAGCATCTGATGAAAATCCCAATGTCAGGGCGGCAGTCGCCGAGGCACTGGGTCATTTCGGGGGTGAAGAACTTCTCCCGGTGCTCCTCTCTGCCTGCGTAGATGAGGATCATTTTGTCAGGCAGTCAGCAGCTGCATCTCTTGACCGGCTCGGCTGGCAACCGTCTAATGACGACGAGCGGGTGATGTACTTCATCGCGACCCGCCAGTGGAAGAAGGCAGCCGAGATCGGAGAGGCAGCTGTTCTTCCCCTGATCGGGATGCTCAGGGATTCAGACACCGGGGTAATGAAAGGATTAACCGATGCACTCCGGAGCCTTGAGCGGTATTCGGTCGGGCCGCTTGAAGAGGCACTGAACCATCCTGACATCAGGGTGAGGAATGCAGCAGGCGAGATCCTGGTTTCACTTGGGCATACCGATCTCGTCTACCGCCCCCTGATTCCAAAGAATGATGGGGGATTGCCCGGAGAGAAGAGAGGGCTGTAATTTTTTTGAACGAGACTCCGGCGAAAACGAAGCAGATCTGATCACGAGGCATATACTATGAATGATATAACACTCCTCGCTATTGCTATTGCCGTTGCGATGGATGCATCTGCAGTCTCTATTGCCGCCGGTGCCACCCTGAAAAAGAATCTGCTCTATTACGGCATCCGGGCAGCCCTCTTCTTCGGCATCTTCCAGGGAGGAATGGCATTTGCCGGGTACCTTGTGGGTGAGGCAGGAAGCGACCTGATCGCTTCGTTCGATCACTGGGTCGCCTTCATCCTGCTCGTTCTGATCGGCGGGAAGATGTGTTATGAGTCATTTCAGGTCGATAGCTGTGAGCGTGACGTGGGGATCACCACTCTCCCAACCCTCACCCTCCTTGCCATCGCCACATCCATCGATGCACTTGCAGTGGGTGCAACGTTTGCAGTACTCAATGTGGAGATTCTCCCTGCCGCTCTTCTTATCGGGGCAGTCACCTTCGCCGGATCTCTTGCCGGGATCTGGACCGGCCGGAGATTCGGGTGCTATCTCGGGGATCGGATCGAGCTTGCCGGCGGCATCATCCTGATCATCATCGGAATCAGGATACTGGCAGACGGCCTCTTCCTGTAAGAGAGGGTGGGATAGTCAGGTTCACGTATGAGGGCCACCAGATGCTGGCTACCCGATATGAAAAGTTTTTCTTTACAGAGGACAAGTCATCTCACATGGAATCTCCTGTGAAAACCCTGCGGGATGCGGGCCTCCTCATCGGGGCAGTCCTGCTGCCACTCCTAACCGGTGCCATTGGAAGCCTTGCAACGGCAACGAATGTCTCCGGTTGGTATCAGACAATTCAGAGACCCTGGTTTACCCCCCCAGGTTGGCTCTTTGGACCGGCATGGACGACGCTCTATATCTTGATGGGTATCTCCCTCTTCCTGATCATTAAATCCGGGTGGGAGCGGCGTGAGGTGAAGGTGGCAACAGGCATCTTCTTTCTGCAGCTCTTCTTCAATGGGATCTGGTCATTCCTCTTCTTCGGGATACCGTCACCGCTCCTTGGTCTGATCTGCATCATTATCCTCTGGTGCCTGATCCTCTGGATGATCATCACCTTCTACCGGATATCAAAGGTGGCAGCGTACCTGAATATACCCTATATCGCATGGGTCACCTTTGCAACCGCCCTGACGGCATCGATCTACCTGCTGAATCCCTAGATTCATCAGGCAACCCATTTTAACCGTAAATTATCCGGAGAGGGGTTTTGAGGGATAAAAATCATTTATTCCCCACCCCCCCGTCCCCGTTCGCACATGCTTCGCAGTGAGGTTGTACCGGGTGGCCGCAGATGCAGCGCGGGAGGGGCGGGAATGTTTTTTAGGATGCCAGAAGCAGATAAAACCCGATTCTGATGAATCGCCTTTCAGGTTGCTCTGATGAGCAAGGGTTTATCACCTCTGTCATCCTGCTCACTTCGCCACCCCGCCCCCCGATACCCGCGCCGCACATGCTTCAATCGCCCAATGATCCGAAGGTTACAATGGGATCCCTACCTGGATCTATCCCCCGTTCCCATGAATCAGGAATACCCGGGCGATCAAAATGTTGGTGAAGAGTCTTTTTATCCGGGGAGTCTTTCAGTGGATCTCTTGGGGTTTTTCCCGGAAATTCTGAAGGAAAGCTATATCGAAGATTGGATCAGATCATCCTTTGCGAGGGGGAAGAGGGAGATATGCGGATTAAACAGGTTTCATGCAGGAATTTCAAGAGTTTCTCGGATCTCACAGTGGATCTTGATGAATATAATATCCTGATCGGGACGAATGCGGCAGGCAAGACGAATTTCATCAGGATATTCCGTTTCTTCCGCGATATCGCACGCCACGGGCTTGGAAATGCCATCTCCCTCCAGGGCGGGGCAGAGTATATCAGGAATGTCAGGATTCCGGCTGATGTGCCGACAGAGATTGGGATCATCTTCGAGAATGAGCTTGGTGTCTTCAATGGTGTCCGGGATACAGCAGGCGGCAGCCATACCCTCTCCTTTCACCAGATCGAGTACCGGTTCTCCTTACAGATACAGGAGGGAGGATACCAGATCCTCGACGATCATCTCAGGATCAGCTGTTCCTGCAAAACCGAGCAGGATGGGGGTGAGATCGGGCAGGGAGAACTCAGGATCACCCATACCGGGGAGGGGGTATTCTATGATCTCGCCACCCCGGAGGGAATAACAATTGAGATCTCAGAGATCATCCCGCCGTACCTCCAGAAGAATATTCCACGGAGTGGAAGCCTGCTCATCGAAAATCCCCTGCTTGTACCGATGCCCGGCTTCCAGCGGTTCTTTGCCGAGATCGCCATCTATGATTTTGATCCCCGCACTCCGAGGAAGGCGATCCCCCTTACCGGCAGGAGCGATCTTGAGGAGGATGGATCGAATCTTGCAATCATCTTAAAGAGTATCCTCTCCGACCCGGAGAAGAAGCGGCGGTTATCGAACCTAATGGGCGAGCTTCTGCCGTTTGTGCAGGATGTCGATGTCCGGAAGTTCATGGATTCATCCATCTACTTCACGGTGACGGAACGGTACGGGGACGAGCATACCCTCCCGTCCTCGGTGATCTCTGACGGGACGGTGAATGTGATCAACCTGATCTGTGCCCTTTACTTTGATGAGAAACCCTTCATCGTCATCGAAGAGCCTGAGAAGAACGTGCATCCGTATTTAATCGCCCGTGTCGTCTCGATGTTTGCGGATGCCTCCCGGAACAAGCAGATCCTGATCACCACCCACAATCCCGGTGTCGTCAGGCATGCAGATATCGAGGATATCCTCCTCATATCGCGGGATTCATTTGGGTACTCGACCATCACAAAGCCCGCCCACCGCGAGGAGGTCAGGACATTCCTGAAGAACGAGGTCGGGATTGAAGAGCTGTATATCCAGAACCTGCTCGGGCTCTGATGATGTTATTATTAGATGATGATGTTATTATCAGATGGCGATACATTCTCAGATGACGATGGAATCGTGCATGAAATGCACTACCATGGCTTCTCCTCTTTCGCCCTCTCCGGCTGCAATTGGTATGGTACCTGACTTATGAACCGGCTCTTTGTCTTCTGTGAAGGCCCTGATGATATCAGGTTCTTCGAAGGTGTCCTCAAAAAGGAACTCCAGGAGGGGTATGCGAGTATCGAGCTGATTGCCTATGCCGGGATGAAGCATATCCGGGTCGACGGCTTCATCCGGGGCATCGGGGCGATGGGCGACGACTACCTGATGGTCGCCGATATCGACAACGACAGGAATGTGAAGGCAAAGAAGAACCGCCTGAAACGCTGGTACCGGGAGCTTGATGCTGACAAGGTGATCGTCGTCATAAAAGAGATCGAAGGCTGGTATCTCGCCGGGCTGAATGACCATGCATCCCGCTCGCTCGGGCTCCGGCCCCTGCCCGGCACCGACCGGATCACCAAGGAGCGGTTCAACCGGATGATCCCGGATCAGTATGTATCCCGGATCGATCTCATGATCGAGATCATCAAACGGTACTCGATCCAGGTGGCACGGGAGAAGAACAGGTCGTTTCGGTTCTTCTACCGGAAGTGTCTGGAGTAGGGGGGGGTGAACAGGGATGGTGAGAAGAGGATAGGGGTTCCCTTCTCCCTCCGTGCAACTGATCCAACGATTGCAATCCGTTCAGCATAGGTTCTGACAAGTATCTCGATGATGACTCCGGGATCTTCTATGGTAAAGGCGTCTTGTGCCATCCGCCTCACACCCAGCCTTCTCATTACTTTCGCATCCTGCCCGCCAGTTTTATAAGCGCTAATCGTGAATCTCTCCTTATATTATGATAACCAAAAAGAAGCGGGCTTTATTATACCTGCTTGGTAAAAAACAAAGTCTGACAAAAATACAATTGGTCAAATTGCTATTCCTGGCATCACAGGATAAGCCACTTTATGATTTTGTTCCTTACAGGTATGGCCCGTTTTCGTTCCAGCTGTATACAGATATAAGCCATCTTGAACGGGACGGGTACCTGCTAGAGACAAATACTATGGTTACGTCACTCAATCAGGAGTTTCCCCTACCGGATCGTTCCATCCAGATCTCAATCGATCTGGTAATACGCCAGTTTGGGGATAAAACCGAGAGGGAACTCATCGACTATATTTATTCACAGTATCCGGAAACCACTATATTTTCTGAGATTGAGAAGCGGAAAACATATGAGAGGGATGAGACCGGTGTTGTCACAATCGGGTATGAGGGTAAAAGTATTGATCGTTTCCTCTCGATGCTCATCGATTCCAAAGTCGGAAAAGTAATTGACGTGCGAAGAAATGCGTTCAGTATGAAATATGGTTTCTCAAAGAACCAGCTCTCCAATTATCTACAACATATCGGAATCACATATGCCCATATGCCAGAACTTGGCATCCAGAGCACCAGACGGCAGAACCTCACAGATGAAGGGTATGCAAAACTCTTCCATGAATATCACCAGGAGTTAGGTGAAAAAGTGGCCTATCTCAATACCATCAAAACCATTGCAGAAGATGAGAAAGTGGCACTTCTCTGCTTTGAGGCAAAGGCGTCAGATTGTCATCGGGGAGTCATTGCAGAACGATTCAGAGAGGAAGGAATGGAGGTTGTTGACCTGTGACCTGGAAGACGAAGAAGGTACTTGTCACAGTGAAAGCATATCCGGAAAAAAGCAAAAAGCACGGTTCATCGGTGTGTACTGCAGGAGTAACGGATGAGGGGGAGTGGATTCGATTATATCCGATGCCTTTTTCATTGTTTACCGGTTCACAAAAAATCCGTCGATATGACTGGATAGAAGTGGAGTGTCAAAAGGCAACCGATGAGAAATTGGGAAGAAAGGAGAGTTATCGGGTTCGCCCCGATTCGATCCGGGTACTCGATCAGTCGCTCTCATTCGGGAAGAGATCGGGACACGCCCCATGGGATGAGAGAAATCAGATTTTGCTGCCAAAAGTGGCTCTTTCTCTCGAAGATCTTATGGAACAGTATAAAACAGATAAAACATCCCTTGGGCTCATCAAACCAACTGAAATTCTAAGATTTTATACAAGGGAACCATTACAGGAGCCTCCCATCTCAACAGATTATCAACAGTCCCTGACCAGTGAAAGGATTCCGATTATTGCGGATCTCCATCATCCATTTGCCTATGAATTCAAATGCGATGGATGTGTTGATGGAAAAACTCACGACATTAAATGCCTTGACTGGGAACTCCTTGAATCATATCGAAGTTGGTGGAGAACATACCAGGATCTGCAGGTCCTCTGGGAAAAGCTCCATCAGAAATTTTTCAACGAGATGAGAGAGAAGAACCTATATTTTTTCGTCGGCATGCATTCACTTCAACCAACATGGCTTATAATAGGCTTATACTACCCTAAAACTGACAAAATAACCCCAATAACGAGAGTTAAATCTCTCAGTGATTATTCATAGGAGTAGGGAGAGGGCTGAGATGAGGACGGAAAAAGGGTTCATATGGTGCAGTTCATATGATTCGGTTCAAAGCTGGAACCACCTTCAGATCCGATCAATCCTCTCCTTCAACTCAGCCGCAAACGCCTCCATCGCATCAAGCTCTTTAAATCCGGGGAAGATCGCCTTCCCTGATGAGAAGAGGAGGGCGGTTCCCTCTTCCCCCCGGTAGACGACGCCGGGGAACTGCTCTGGCTCATACTCGACCTGCTCCATCCCTTCTGCGATGACGAACCGGGAGAGGTTGATCGGTATTCCGAAGTCTTCCATCCCGACGATATTCTGCACCTTCGGTGCCGATGCAGGATCGGATGCAGCCACAAAATCAATGATGGGAGAAGTGATCGTGAGAAACTCTTTGAAGGCTCCATCGATCTGGTCAAGGGACTTCAGGCCGTAGATGATGTACTTCCCACTTCGATACAGGGTGACTTTGCCGCCTGAGATGAGGATATATGCCCCATGGTAATTCTCGGGATCATACCTATAGGAATCTGATGGGAGCTCCTCCAGCCGCTGAAATAAAATTGTCTGGTGGAGGTCGCCGGAGCAGACGATATTGATTATCTTCATTTAAGTCTGGCTAGAGTGTTGTCATTAATCCCTTAGATACTGTCCTCCGACCGGCACAAACCGCTCCGGTTTCTGCACTGTCTTATAGGCCCGGATATCCTCCAGTTCTAGTGCCATCCAGTTTCGCTTCCGGTTCTCATTCCCCTTCCTGACCCGGACGGCCTTCCACCGCTCCTGATTCTCAAGATACGCTACCATCTCATCCCGTGTGAGGAAGACGGCATCGCCATAGGTGTCATAGAAGGTGAGCGGATCCTCTGCGAGGAGTATCCGCTTGATCGCCGCCTCCCCCACATACCCGGTATCTTCGTGCGACTGGTAGAAGAGCAATTTCATCCCTCACCTCCCCATCTCCATCACCACCGCCCCTGGCACCGCCTCTTTTAGATCCCTTACAGTCTCCGGGTGGCAGGTGAAGTAGAGCACCTGGCAGGTCCCGGCAAGGTCTGCAATAGCGTCGCAGGCATTCTTCCGTCTTGTGGGGTCGAAGATGATCGGGACCGGCACCGATGAGGTGGCATAGTCACGGATATAGCCGAACCGAAGGGCTAGGTAGAGCTGTTCAGCAGTGCCCCGGGAAAGTTATGAGCTGGCGCTCCCATTCGGTTGTGAAGACAGCGAGGTCGAGGAGATAGGATGCCCCCAACCCCGCTCTGAAAAGCCCCAATCTCTTTGGGGAGCAATTCAGTCGGTGTCTCCTTTTTCTTCTGCGGGTCTATGTATTTCAAGATCACCTGCATCATATCCAAAGAGTTCCAGCATTGCAATCGCTATTTTCTCGATCGAATCAAGATTCAAATTCTTCTCATAATATACATCAATTCCCTCAATCTTTTCCGCTCTGAATAGCGTATCCGGCGTTCGAGAGAAATAATCTCTTTTTCTCCCTTTAATTTCAATTATACGGTCGAAACTATTGCTGTTCTCCTGAATGAATATTTTACATAGTATCGGTATGATCTCGATCCAGTTTTTACAATGAATGGTCTCCCCTCTAAAGGAGAATGATTTATTGTTCGTCTCACTTCCCGTTCGTCTGGCTGTATTAATGACTGCCTGAGGCAATGGCAGAGTTGATAAATGAATTGAACCCGAGCGTAGAATCTCATCTACATACATATACTCGCGATATAATATATAATTTAAATAATCTTCAATTTTATTGGTCAGGCGCTTCTGGCCATAATGTTCGAGTACGATACGAAAACAATCTTCGGATCCATATTCAATCTCACCAGAATTCGTTAAAAGACGTGCAACCAGTTGCACTTCACTCGGTGGAATCTCATCAAATTCCCTGGGGCCTCGCTCACGTACTATCACAAGAGGGGAACCAGCAGTTCTAACGATGGAATCTGTTAATTCCGGACCTTTCTTCTCATATTCAATCTCTATATGGCCCTTTTTAACTCCGAATCCGATGGCAGCATTCATTATTCGCTTAAGCTCTCCACCCATCCTCTTGATGTTATTATTACGGAGGTAGATGTCATAGGCTCTTTTACATAGCATTGGACCTTCTACTTCAATGATTTTGCATAGTCCCTCACACAATTCTTCCTTAGTAATATTCCTGGGATCCTTACCGACGTCCCCTTCGAAAACTCTGTATCGGTAGTTTGATGGATATTCATCAGAGGGGAGATCGGCATTCTTTGAATTCACATTCGGATGAATGGTTGGAGTTACTATAGGAGTATCAGTCACAGCCTCTTCATTACCTGGGAGCAAACCTGATGCGCTATCTTCCTTTGCTACAGAGGATATTTCTGCGATGGCGGTATCAGTAACTGTACATACGGTATCACAGTCACCCGGCTCTTCACATGGGGGGGTAGGTGCTGATACGACCGTTTCAGACATTTCAGGGTAGAGACCAGGATATTCATTGACCTTCATCTCTTTTGAAGGTTCGATTGAGTGTGTTCCCATGCCTTGATTCTTAATATTCAATCGTTCCAATTCTGTCCAGAGTGGCTCCATTGCACGCAGAGGATCCCGGTAAAAATCACTGCCACGGATGCGAACAAATTGCCATCCTGATCTTTCAAGGTCACGTTGCCTTGACATATCCTGCTCATATCTATCTAAACCATGCCACCTATCTCCATCACATTCAACGGCAAGGCGACCCTGCATACCCTCAACGACAAGATCTATTCGATAGCGATGGGTGATCGGATCTCCGACAGAGACCTGGGTTTTAACATGATAGCCCCTATCAGTAATTATCCGGTATACTTCTCTCTCAAATTCCGAGTCAAATCTTTGCTCATCAACCTTACTGGTCTCCCGCTTCGGATTCATCATGTAGCTGAGTAATTTATATCGCATACCTGACGGACTCAGATCCTCCAGTGTCGCAGTATGGAAGAGCCACAGTTGATCCTTCGCACGGCTTGCAGCTACATTAAACCTCTGACGTGCCGACTCTGTTGAGAGCGCTCCAATTCTTATTTCACCCGGTGCAGCCACCATACTTAAAAAGATTATATCCCTTTCATCACCCTGGAATGCATATGCGTCACCACAGATAATATGCCTCTCCTTGATTATTTCGGGCTCGATACTTTCTTCAATCTTCTTTTCAATAAGTCTGGCTTGTGCCTCTCCCTGAAGACTAATAATTCCCATACTCCGATTATTGTATCGGGGATCATTTATGCAGGAGAGAACCTGTTCAACAATTGCCTCAGCCTCAGGTGGATTCTGAGCATTTTGGGATGCTCCCGTCCTATACCCTTCTTTCACATGACGAACTTCAATGGGCTTTAGACGATCGGGAGGATATGAACGGAGTGGATCAAGTGGAGTACCACTGTTAGCATAACAGAGATCATTTGAGAACTGGATGATTTCAGGCATACATCTGAAGTGTTCACGTAGGACGACGTTCTCCCTGAATCGAATTTTAGCATTGGCATAGAGACTACTTTGAGGAGAGAGTGCATGTTTATGTGATATTCCCTGAAGATAATGGTGTTGTAGATTTTCAATCGCTCCATCCGGAATTCCAATACCATACGGACTTATCTGTTGATCATCACCGACGACAAGCATTTTTTTGGATAAGTAAAAGAGGAAGAGACTTTCAATACCCAACTGGCTCGCTTCATCGATAATGACAAGATCATAACGTTCAGGTCCTGGAGTTACCATTTCAGCTACAAGATACCGTGGCATTATCCAGACGGGTATTGCATCACGACATGCATCCATATGCATTCTTGCTTCACTTTTTAGCCTGGCAAGCCGCGCTGATTTACCGGTTCCTTTCCCCATCGCCCGCACAGCCTCTCTCCAGCTCTTCAATGATGCTGCCTGCTTATTAGACAAACGCTCAAAGAAATGAATCCAGGCTTTCAACGCTGCGATTTCAGTAATTGCATGGTTGATTTTTCTCTCGGTATCGTGTAATTCATCCCATAATTTTTGCCCATATGAGAGATCTACGAGCTTTTTAAGCCAATTATCTGTTAAGGACCAATTCCATGCCAAAACCCAGTCATCGAATCGTTCGATCCATTGAGGATCATCCAGGGTTGATGTAACCTGCCGTACGAGACCCGGTACGACTTCGACTAATCTTGCTTCAATTTGATCTTTTACTTCTATCTGACTCGTCCTCTCAATAATTTTAGGTATATTTGTATATAGCTGCTTATATTCTGAAAGGTTACGTTCTTGTATTGCATGAATCATACGAACAACGATAGTATGGACATTATGAATATTGCGTAATGTGGAGAGATATTCCAGGCAGGATTCTACCGCTCGTGTCTTATCCTGAGCGTCCCGAACAATGGTGACGGCGTCAAATACATCATTCAATAACTGAGGCTCATCACTAAGCCAGTCCGGAATAGGAATGGGCTTTTCCAGAGAGTTTATCTTCTGAGAATATTTGTCACATCTTTCTGCATACTCCAGGCATCCTTGTAGCCTATCGTTTTTCTCCTGGTAGGAATGAATGCTCACTCTTGGACTGCTACGTATCTCATGTAACTCAATATTCTGCCATAATGAGCTAAGTTCTTCATCTATGAGGAGAAGGTCGCAATAATCCCTGACTAACTCCAGTTCTTTATGATCTGATGCTAACCGATCATCAACCCATATCTCGTCCTTAAGATACTCCCTACCTTTTACTTCACTGGGGGTTATAATTCCAAATTTTTTCCATTTATTTCCTGCCCCAAGATATCGTGCTACAATATCCGCATCATGGCGTACTCTTCGAAAATCCCGTTCCTTGGGGATAATAATTTTATGATTTTCCGTAGAATCCAGGTACTTCCCTGCTTTGGCAAGGAGTTTCGTTGTTTCTTCAAATCGTGAGATCCAGTGTGATCTGTTACCCCGAACAAGATCGGATAATGCCTCGTTTTGCCAGGGCTCTTGGTGAAGGGTAACATGGTAATATTCTCGTAGTATATCTGTCAATTCTGATGCAATAGTGCTGCAATCAATCTCATTGAGAGCTTTGATTGGCTCATATGCAGGGTGCAAAAAGGTTTTTTCAACACGTTTTATTGCGTCTTGTGCTTTGTTTTCAGAAATGATTGCCTGATCAAAAGAGTCTGGAGTTGGGATCTGTTCTAACTCAGGAATTAAGAGCGTGGTCTCAAAAACTTCATCCTGAGTATACCTCTGTTGAATCTGCAGCCATTGGTGAATCTCTCCAATAGTGAGTGGGGGGCTGCTATCTGCATTATCCGGAAGATGCAACCACCCAAAACGTTTTCGTTCATCATTAATTTTTTTGGCTATTTGAGATGCAGTTCCAATGTACGCCCCGTTTCCATGACTATGCTGCACCGTTTCATCCTGCCGGATTTGACGAATCTCGTGCTGGGTGCTTGCCTGTTTCTTTCTCAGGCTATCAAGTTCTGCCTCCAGCTCTGTCACCTGACTGACGTAGAGTTGGGTTGAAAAGGAAGCTTGTCTGGTTGTAATCTCCTGCACAGACTTGTTGAGTTCTGCATATGCATCTCCACCCTGGCCAAGCAAACTTATGCAAAGTGATTGAATCTCGGTTGGTAACTTCTTCTTGAGGACTTGAAGGGCACGTGGACTTTCAGCAGTTATTAGCACTCTTTTTCCAGTTGCAAGAAGATGACATATTAAATTTGCAATTGTTAAGCTTTTTCCGGTTCCTGGTGGGCCTTGTACCAAAACACCCCTGCTCCGGTTCAGTGCTTCAACTATTTGGCGTTGCTCACGATTTGCAGGTAATGGAAAGTAAATTTCGGATGGTGCCTCCAAATGGTTATTATCATTATAGTCATCAAAGTACGACCGTTGTGTTTCTGTTTCAGATAGAGTGTCCCAAACCAACCCTTTCCAACCATCTGGAATATGTCCCTCTCCACTTGATAACTGACTGGTCAATTCCTCATATATTCTGAGCATTCCGGCATGACTACGCTTTCTTAAAATGAGAGCTGGCGCAAAACTCATAACTGGATTATGGTTATCACAGACTACAGGCTCTAAATCAGGGTGCCATTGTGAATCTGCATTGAATGCTCCTAGCCAGGTGTTTAGAATAGTGTGTATCTGAGCTTGATCCCAGATGGCATCGCCAACTTCTTGCAGTTGACTTTCAATAATTGAGTAGGTACTTCGATTTGGACGGTTCTCAGCTTCAAGCATATCATCTTCGATCCGAAGATTTGCACCACCATTTGGTGGAATAACACGTATAACGCCTGCTGCAGCCTCAAATTGAATTTCAACCTCCGCCACAATGACATGACGGCGAACTGTAGGATGGCCTTGTTGAGGTGACCAATCTAAAAAACCGATTCCGATGACGAGCTCAACAAATTCTCCTTGCTTTTCAATTTGTGTATGTAAATTGAATAATTTTGAATATAGCTCCTGGATCTCTTTTCTTCGTCGATGATCAGCGGACCATTTTTCCCATTGAGGACGGTAACTATCATAAGCCTTTATGACCTCTGGATGGTCGTCTAAGTGTAGCTCGATGAGCGTTCCACTCTCTTCTTCATCTCCATCTTTCTTTATCTGGGAGAGAATTGTTGATTTAAGTTCGGGGATTATTGGTTGCGCCTTCTTTAAGGATTCGCTATCTATCCAGGGGATTATTATTTCAGGTGATTCTGGCATATTAAGGAGCTTTTGTTTTCTAACCTCAAGCCAGGGCTGTGTTCCATCATGATCATCACACCAGGCAGGACTCCAGCAATCTGAATCCTGAAGCATGGAATGAAACCAAATTACATCATCATATTTTGCTGTATCACGCACTGTTGTTGTTCGGAGACTCACATATTCCTTTAAATAACGTGCAAGTCGAATGGTTGGATCTTCATTGCGTATACTACTGTTCATATCCCCACATCGCATTATTATGACGAGTATTCAATATAGTCTATTCAACAACCTTTATAATAAAAATATCGGTTTACTTTTCCCCATTTCCCTTGGCACAAACGGCCTCTACCATGAATACTGGTATCATCCCACATCACCTTTATCCTCCCTCCCTCCAACCTCCTATCTCAGCACAATGGATCTCTCCGCATACCAAAAGATAAACAACATCGTCGAACGCGACAGTGCAGATGCCACCTACAAATATGCCCTGCTCCGTGGTGTCATCGAAGTCTGCCAGCAGTACGGCCATCTCCGCCAGGATGACATTGAGAATGATCGGGTCTGGTTCCCCCTCGGCCTCCTTGTCGAGAAGTGGATACTCTATTACTATCCAATCTTCGCTGCCCCGGCCTTCATCCCGCAGAAGAACGGGGAGAAGCCTGATACCGAGCCGGGGAAGAAAGTGGCGTTTAGGAAGTACTTCACCCCGATTATCGATTATTATCGGGATCGTGGCGGGTTCTCGGTCTTCTATAATGACTATTCACGTGGTTTGATACCTGGAGAAATACAACCCGCTTTCAGGAAGCTCGCTGTTGAGATCAGAAATACCATTGTTAACTATCCGATGAAACATCTCGGCTTCTCACAATCAAAGAGACATTACTCGATTATTTCGAACCCAAAACCCCTGCCCCAGCTGCCACCACAGGGAACCATAGACCGGGGATATCTCATCGAACATGGAGGATCATTCTCGATAGCCAGTGATCTCGCTACAATCTTTGAGTATTTCGGGAGTTTCATCTCAGGTGATGAGTGCATCCTGAAAAAATGGGCGGCGTTCACCGCTTCAGCAGATAAGACAAAGACGATCACCGAAGAAGCAATGCTCTCCCTCCTCGGAACAACTCCGACGACCGAGCGGGCACTTGCAGATGCACGGGCGATCTACAGCTCGGTCATCGACCGGGAGGCATCGATCAGATGTGCCTGGTCCGGGAAGGCAATCTCCTCATCTGGAGCAATGCATGTCGATCATCTCCTTCCCTTCTCCATCTGGAAGAATAATGATCTCTGGAACCTGCTTCCAGCGACAAATCAGGTCAATAGTTTGAAAAGTAATCGGATACCTGATCCTCAATTCCTCAGATCACGAAAGGAGCCGATCATCGAATACTGGGATCTCCTACACGATCACTGGCCTCACCGCTTTGAGCGTGAGATCGAAGTCTCCCTCCTCGGCATGGATGCTCTGGGAGGCGACTGGCCGGATCATGCCTTCGAACAACTCACCGAAAAATCCACCTACCTCATCAACATCAGAGGATATCAGCCATGGTCGATCTAACCAACCACCCCCCCATCTGCCCCTTCTGCACCCCCGCCCCCTCCGACATCGTCCTTGCAAACGACCTCGCCTACGCCCGCTTCGACCTGTACCCGGTGAGCCCCGGCCACCTGCTCGCAATCCCCTTCCGGCACGTGGCCTCGTTCTTCGAGGCGACCGCAGCCGAGCAGGCCGCCCTTTTGTCTCTCGTCCATGATGCCCGTCGGCTGCTTGATGAGCGGTATGCCCCCGACGGCTATAATATCGGGGTGAACATCGGGGCGGCGGCCGGGCAGAGCGTGATGCATCTCCATCTGCATGTGATTCCCCGGTATGTCGGGGATATGGAGGAGCCGAAGGGCGGGGTGAGAGGGGTAATCCCGGGGAAGCGGGGGTATTGAGAGGAAGTTGATAGTAAATGTCAACGGTAAAGGGAAGGGGGATCAATTTCGATCGGCGAATTCAATCCCCACTCTATCTGATCTATTATTCCCACGATCCACGCTCTTTTCTGATAAGGGCGTCAGCTTCCTCTGCACTTGCAAAACATCCTTGCCCTTTGCCAATAATGCTTGTGAGTGATCGTTTCTTTCTCGTATCTGATGGCGCAAGCACTATCACATCGGCTATAGTTCCGGGTTCAAATTCGGGAACATAGATCTGAATAACTCACTTTGCGAACCCCTTG
>NPID01000185.1_pt1 | contig 121455 bp, 117 predicted proteins | sample 8637491 | NCBI WGS metagenome assembly NPID01 (sample SAMN07420843, study PRJNA396082) | bioreactor metagenome | isolation source: sample BA6 brine-fed electro-methanogenic bioreactor BA | place: Japan: Kochi | collected 2016-06-14
GCTTGAGTGGGCCGAGGAGGTCCTGTGGCGCATCGACCGCGTGAGCTTCTTCGAGAAGTTCCAGGAACACCATGCGGTGCAGTACTTCTACGAGCCCTTCCTCGAGGCGTTCGACCCTGACCTCCGCAAGGAGCTTGGCGTGTGGTACACGCCCGACGAGGTCGTCAAGTACATGGTAGCCCGTGTTGACTGGGCGCTTCGCGAGGAGCTTGGTATCGCCGACGGCCTTGCGGATCCGAGCGTAGTGGTGCTCGACCCCTGTTGCGGGACAGGCGCCTACCTCGTGGAGGTTCTGCGTAAGATCGACGAGAGGCTCACCGCCAAGGGCGCCGATGCCCTCACGCGAAGCGATGTCAAACGGGCCGCGATGGAGCGGATCATCGGCTTCGAGATCATGCCGGCGCCGTACGTGGTGGCTCACCTGCAGCTGGGAATCCTTCTGGCCGAGCTGGGTGTGCCGCTCAAAGACGCTGACGAGCGAGCAGCGGTCTACCTCACGAACGCTCTCACTGGTTGGGGCGATGGCGGCGTGAAGCCTCCCAAGGAGAAGCGAGGCGTGCCGGGGCAGATGCACTCCACTCTGCTCTTCCCGGAGTTTGCCGAGGAGCGCGACGCGGCCAACCGCATCAAGCGCGAGGAGCGCATCATCGTGGTGCTCGGCAACCCGCCGTACAACTCATTTGCTGGGACCAGTCCTGTCGACGAAGACGGACTTGTGGATGCGTACAAGGTGGGCCTCGTGCATGAATGGGGGGTCAAGAAGTTCAATCTGGATGACCTGTACGTGCGCTTCTTCCGTCTCGCCGAGCGACAGATCGCGGAACGCACCGGACGCGGCGTGGTCTGCTTCATCTCCAACTCCTCATGGATCGTTGACGCATCGTTCGTTGTGATGCGTCAACGTCTGCTGCACGAGTTCGATGCGATCTGGATCGACAACCTGAACGGCGACAGCCGTGAGACTGGCAAGCAGACGCCCGAAGGGCAGCCGGATCCGAGCATCTTCTCAACGGATAAGAACCGCGAAGGTATCCGGGTCGGCACCGCTGTCTCCCTGCTCGCGAGGACGGAGCGGCGTGCATCAGGGCCGGCCGTGCACTACCGCGAGTTCTGGGGAGCTGCGAAGCGCAGAGACCTCCTCGATGCCGCCGATTCTAGTGAGGCAGCACCGTACACCATCGTCCGTCCCCTCTCCTCGACGCGCTACTCACTACGACCGCTGCACGTCTCCGAGGACTACCTGGCGTGGCCGAGCATTACCGATCTCTGTGCGGTGCCTCCTTCAAACGGACTCATGGAGAAGCGAGGGGGCGCACTGTTCGATATCGACCGCGAGCCGCTCGTGGAGCGCATGCGGATGTACTTCAATCCTGCCGTTGGCTGGGCCGAGCTCGAGGCTCTGGGTACTGGACTCACGCGAGATGCTGCGGCGTTCGACGCCAGGAAGGTGCGCAGTAAGGCGATGTCGCTTGAGGCGTTCGACTCCGACCGAGTTCTTCGGTACGCGGTTCGGCCATTCGAGGACAGGTGGGCGTACTATTCCCCCGTGCCAGGTCTCTGGAACCGCGCACGTCCATCGCTGTATGCGTCACTGTCGGCAGACAATGCATACGTTGTGAGCCGTCCTGTCGGCGTGGCTCGCCCCGAAGGCATTCCGTTCATGTTCACGGCCGCGCTTGGCGACAACGACGCACTGCGCGGCCACGCGTACTACTTCCCGTTGATGCAGCCCTCGCTGAACTCAAGTCAATTGGCCCTCGAACCTGCGAAGCGGCTGTCTGCCAATCTCTCGCAATCCGCGCGCGTCTACTTGGTGGAACTTGGCGCTGGCAAGGACGATGAGCGCGGCTTGGCAGGGCTCGTGTGGATGCATACGCTGGCCGTCGGGCACTCGCCGCACTACCTTTCCGAGAACGCCGATGGCGTCAAAGCCGGCTGGCCTCGCATCCCGCTGCCTCGAACAGCTGTCCTGCTCCATGAGTCAGCCGCACTTGGTGGCCAACTCGCGGCGCTGCTCGATCCAGCGGCTCCGCGATTCATCGAGCCTGCTGGACCGATTGTGCTGCCAGACTTGGGTACTCTCTCTGCTACCACCAGCTCTCTCGACCCTTCAACCGACCTTGCTGTCACCGCCCGTTGGGGTATTGCTGGGAGGCGCGGCATCACAATGCCTTCCACTGGCAAGTTGGAGGAGCGTCCGTACACCGTCCATGAGCGTCAGGCGATTGCCGGGCACGCGGCCACGCTCGGAATCTCGGCAGAGCAGGCAATCGAGCTTCTTGGGGAGACGTGCTTCGATGTGTACCTGAATGACAGGGCATACTGGCGCTGCGTGCCGTCGGCAGTATGGCGATACACCATCGGCGGCTACCAGGTGATCAAGAAGTGGCTGTCGTATCGCGAGCGCGCGTTGCTCGGACGCGACCTGAAGCCCGAAGAGGCACGCAACGTGACCGAGATGGTGCGTCGGATTGCAGCGCTGGTGCTGATGCAGCCCGAGTTGGACGCGAACTACGAGCGCGTCAAGGCCGACGTGTGGGAGTGGGAGTCGTAAGGGCCTCCTGGCTGCCTGCCGCAACGGGTCGGGCGGAACCGGATTCGCCTGTTTTGCGAGCGCCACAGCATAGCACTGCAGGAAGTGTACGGGTCCCGAACGCGGAGATCGGCAGTTGCAACGAGATTGCACCTCGGGGTGGTGTCGTGAACAGAGAACCGACTACCTGGTTCCCTGAACCAGTCAGCGTCGATGACACGTACTGCTCGCGCGGTGAAGCGCCCACTCATTGGCTCGCACGCTCTACAGTGCAACGGGCAGTGGAGTGCCGCCGATTCCTCAATGAGCACCTTGGGCGGCTTCCTGCTGAGGCGCAGGACTGTATGCACAAGGCGCTGCATACGCGATGGGAGAGCGCCCTCTTCGAGCTCATAGTCGCCAGCGTACTCCGGGCGCTCGGGGCTGATGTGACAGTCGAGGCGACGTCCACCACCGAGGGCAGGAGACCCGACTTCTGCGCGAACTTCTCGGACGGATCGGTCCTGGTAGAAGCGGTCAGCCCTGTGTTCGACGCCCCCGTCAAGCGGCAACGCAAGGACCAGATAGCGCTGTTGGACTTCCTGGAGTCGAATGTCCCCAGGGAATGGTCGGTGGGAGTCTTGCAGCTGCCAGACATCGGGCCCAGTGACTCGCTGCGTGAATTCAAGGCCGCTGCCCGGGACATGCTGCTGGTCCTGCAGGATCTGTCGGGTGGTTCGGAACGCGTGTTGCGGCGGGAGATTTCCTCAGGGATCATCGAGTTGGCGGTGCTTCCTAAGTGCGAGGACGGCCTCTTGTGCGAGCCGGGTGCGGGGCTTGCCGACGAGTCGCAAGACCGCATCCGGAAGGCGGTCAGGAAGAAGCGGGGACAGGTGCGTGGTGCGGCGATGCCTGTCATCTTGGCAATCCAGGCCTCGGGCATGTGCAGCAGGTTTGAGCATTTTGACTCGGCGCTCTTCGGATTCAGATGCGACTACTATGACCGTCGGAACGTGCACGTCGCTTGTGGTTTCAAGGCAAACGGACTCTTTGCAGGATGCCGCAGTGGGAGCCCCACCTACGCGGGGGTGTTGGCGTTCCTCCAAGTTGGCTGCAACGGCGGTGCGCAGCCGGTGCTCTACCATCATCCTCGCTTCCACGGCATACTCCCAAGTGAGCTTGCGCTGCTCGAGCAGAGGAGGCTTGAGAGATCGCCTCGGGGGATTGTCGTCGAGGCCGCCACCGCGCTGGACGTCATGGACCGACTGCATCCCGTGGAAGTGTAGGTGCCCGCTGCCACTACGCGGCGCGGAGTGTGGTCACGGACCCGGATCAGGCACGCCACCGCCGCCTTGACCCCCACGGCACCCCAAGCGTACGCTATGCCGTACGCGAAGGGAGCAGCCGGTCATGACGCAGAACTACACCGCTACCGAGGCGCGCAGGCGACTCTACGCGCTTGTCGATCGAGTGCAGGAGTCACACGAACCTGTCTGGATCACAGGCAAGCGCGGCAACGCCGTTCTCGTCTCGGAAGACGACTGGCGAGCGGTACAGGAGACCCTGCACCTCATGTCCATTCCGGGGATGCGCGAGTCGATCGTGGAGGGCATGGCGACGCCCAGCGATGAGCTCGAGGATCACATCGAATGGTGAGGTGGCGCCTCGTCTTCACGAAGGCTGCGCAGAAGGATGCGAGGAAGCTGTCCGCTGCCGGTCTTGCGGACAAGGCGGGTGAGCTGCTCGCGATCCTGGAGGAGAACCCGTACCAGGCCCCGCCGCCGTTCGAGAAGCTCGTGGGTGATCTCGCCGGCGCCTGCTCGAGACGCATCAACATTCAGCACCGGCTCGTCTACCAAGTGCTCGATGATGAGCACGTGGTGAAGGTGCTCCGGATGTGGAGCCATTACGAGTAGTCCGGACGAGAAGCCCGCTACCCGAGCCACTCCCGCACGGCGGTCTCGATGCCGTCTCGGCCGGCGTCCACCACGTCGGTGAATCGCTCGCCGGCGGCATCGAGCTCAGCGAGCGCACGCGGGACGCACGCTCCGTCACCGGCGAGCCGGTGCACCTCGGCCAGCAGCCCGACGCCCGAGAGCTCGGCGACCGAGGCGGGAAGCGGATCGTCGTACGCCACGCTGGTGAGCGCCTTGTAGACGTCCGTGCCGAACTTGGCCCAGTGCGCGGTGGAGACCACGAGCACCGGGTTCTGGTCGCGCAGCCGCTCGGCGACCTCCCACGCCACCGCGGTGTGCGGGTCCATGAGGTAGCCGGTCTCCTCGAACACGCGACGGATGACGGCGAGGCTCTCGTCGTTGCGAACCCAGTCGCCGATGAACGTTGCGCGCATCGCGCCGAACGTCTCGCGGTCCACGCGGAAGCGGCTCGTCTCGGCCAGCTCGGCCATCCACGCGCGCACGTGCGTCGGTCCCGCAAGGTGGAAGAGCAGCCGCTCAAGGTTGGAACTGATGAGGATGTCCATGCTTGGGCTGGGGGTGGTGACGAACGCGCGCTCGGAGATGTCGTAGGTGCCCGTGGCGATGAAGTCCGCGAGCACGTTGTTCTCGTTGCTGGCGCACAGTAGCCGGTCGATGGGGACGCCGATCTGCTTGGCGTAGTACGCGCCCAGGATGTTGCCGAAGTTCCCGGTGGGCACGCACACGTCGATCGGCTCGCCCGCGACGACGCCGCCGGACGCCACCATGTCGGCGTACGCGCTCACGTAGTAGACGATCTGCGGGAGCAGCCTGCCCCAGTTGATTGAATTGGCCGAGGAGAGCCTGAGGTTCTTCTCGGCATGGAGCGCCTCGTTGAAGGCCTCGTCGTTGAAGGCCGCCTTGACCGCGTTCTGGCAGTCGTCGAAGTTGCCGCGCACGCCGAAGACGCCCACGTTGTCGCCGCGCTGTGTGACCATCTGCTTGCGCTGGATGTCCGAGACGCCCTCGGCGGGGTAGAAGACGACGATGCCGGTGTGCGCGCGGTCGGCGAAGCCCTCGAGCGCCGCCTTGCCCGTGTCGCCGGAGGTCGCCACGAGGATGAGGAAGTCGTCCTCGAGTTCGCCCGCCTGCTGCTTGCGTTCCACCGCTTCGGCGAAGAACAACGGCATGCACTGCAGCGCCATGTCCTTGAACGCGCTCGTAGGGCCATGCCAGAGCTCGAGCACGTGCATCCCCGCAACGACCTCGACGAGCGGCGCTATGCGCTCGTCGTCGAAGTTCTGCGCGTACGCGCGCTGCATGAGCGTGTCGATCCGCTCGGCCGGCAGGTCCACGCCGAAGCGCGAGAACAGCGCGGCGGCCCGCCGCCAGTACGGCCAGTCGCCGAACGAGAGGATCTCGGGCAACGTGAGCTCGGGCAGCCGCTCGGGGACGTAGAGGCCGCCGCCGTGCGCGATACCCTTCACGACGACGTCGGAGAACGTCGGGCGCGTGGCGTCGCGGTCACGGGTGTCGAGGTAGAGCGTCTCTTTCATGCGAGCAGGATAGCAGAGCGCGGGCACGCACGGCGCGCCGCCGCCCGTGCCCGCGTCCGCACGTCAGGGCCGATCAGTCGACCGCGAGCATCACGTTGGACGCCTTGATGACGACCGAGACCTCCGAGCCCTCGGAGAGCGCGAGGTCGTTCATGGCGTCCAGCGTGATCATCGAGCTGATCACGTTCCCCCCGAGGTCGACCTTGACCACCGCGTTGACGGTGCCTCGCTCGATCTCGACGACGTTCCCCTTCATGACGTTGCGTGCGGAAATCTTCATGGCCCCTCCTTCGATCTGGTCGGTCCAGGAGGGATATACCCGCTGTGGGACAATGACCGCGGAGAGGAGGCGGGGGCATGACCGAACGCGGTCGACGCATCGTGCTCGTGGCGCACTGCCTGCTGAACGTGAACGCGCGCGTCCCCGGGCTTGCGGGCTACGCGGGCGTGCATCCGCTCATCGGCACGCTGGCCGAGAAAGGATACGGCATCGTGCAGCTGCCGTGCCCTGAAGTGCTGGCCGAGGGCCTGGACCGCGCTCCGGCGCCCGTGGAGACCTACGACACGCCGGCCTTCCGAGACCTGTGCGACCGGCTGGCCGCCGACGTGGAGGCGCTCTGCGACGCCTACCGCGCGGCGGGCGTCGAGGTGGCGCTCGTCGTCGGCGTAGAAGGCAGCCCGAGCTGCGGCGTCTGCGTCACGAACGTGTCCGCCGCAGACGGGGAAGGCACCGTCCGGGTGCCCGGGTGCGGCGTGTTCGCGCGGGCGCTTCGCGAGCGGCTCGCGGCGTCGGGCGTGCGCTTCTCGGCCATCGACAATCGCGACGAAGATCTCGGTGTGACACGCGTGCTCCGGGAGCTCGACGCGCGGTAGGACCGCGCGCCGGGCCCGGTGCGAGCCTCGCAGCTACTTGAGGCGACCGCCGAGGTCGTTTCTCACCGCATCGCTCACGGCGGCGGTACCGCCGAAGACGTCGAGGCTGCCGAAGCGGTAGTCGTTCCGAGTGAAGTACGCGCTCACGGCGGCGGGGACCGTCGTCGGCGCGGTCAGCACGAGTGGGCTCCCGAAGTAGCCGCAGGCGGCGCCTCCCGCCAGCGCATCGGCGTAGGAGAGGCCGGTGGCGATCCCGATCATGTCGAGGTCGAGCCAGCCGGCAGCGACGCCCGCCTCGGCGCACGCCACCGCCGTGGCGTACCGGTCGGGGCCGGACCACCGTTGCGTGGCGCTGCCGCCGTTGGCGATGACGAGCGTGTCGATCGCGGCCTTGGTGTCGGCCGACACCGCTGCCGTCCCGCCGGCGATGTAGCCTTCCCGGATAGGAGCGAACCGGATGATGTTGGCTGCGGCGCCCGGTAGCGTGTCCGGTTCGACGAGCACGATGGGCGCCTGCAGCGCGTAGGCGTGAGGCGCGACCGCGAGGGCGTCGGGGAACTCATCGCCGCGCACGAAGAACGCACGGTCGCCGAAGCCGCTCTCCGAGGCGTTGTTCATGTAGTCGACGATCCGGAACGCGACGATCCGCGCGGTCTCGTAGCGGTTGGCGCCGTAGAGCTCTTCGACGTGGTACGCGCTCTTGAGCGTGGTGCGGACGGCGCTTCCGATGACCGCCGGACCGCCGACGATCCACACCGTCGGGTCGCCCATCGCCTGGATGGTCGCGGCGACATCGGCCGGCAAGTGGTCGCCCGGAGTGAGCAGCAGCGGGCACTCCAGGGCGCCCGCGAGCCCGGAGGCGCAGAGCGCATCGGGGAAGTCCTCGCCGCTCGCGATGACGAAGTGGTCCGTGCCGTAGTAGTGCTCGTTGCGGATCGCCACCGCCGTGGAGTAGCGGTTGGCGCCGGCGATGCGGTTCACGAGCGGCGCTGCCGAGGAGAGCTTGATGTCGTCATCCTGCTCATAGACGACACGCCTCCCGAATGCCTCGGGCGTGATCTGGATGCCGGTGCCCGTGGCGACGGGATGGTGCGTCGTGATCTCCTCGGCCCAGTACGTGTAGATGTCGGGCGTGCCGCTGCGCTCGTCCTGGAACGGGATGATGTCACGTGACCGGGTCGGATACTGCTGGATACCTGGCAGGTTGGCCGTATATGCCAGTGTCCCGGTGGACAGGATGCCCGAGACGATGTTCTTGTCGCCCGGCGTGGCGTTGCTCCACTCGGTCCATGAGGCGACGTCGCCGAACAGGCACGTGTCGGCGATGCTGGTGGTGGCCGAGTTCACCTGCCGGATGGTGATCTCGTTGCCCGTGTCGACGTTGTAGACGTACACGCCCCACGTGCCGGCGACCTTGTCGTCGTAGTAGACGATGCGCCGCTTGTCCACGGTGACCCCGTTCGGGTGGGACGCGCCGGGCACGATCCCGGTCTCGCCGGTCGAGAGGTCGCGCCAGCGGATATTGCGGGGCGTCACGGGGCTGTCCATCCACGCGACGAGCGTCCCGTCGATGTCAGGCCCGACGTCATCGGTCCCGTTGGCCGTGAGCGTGACCGTGGAGTCCTCTTCGATGTTGTACGCCTTGATCTCAGCGTCCCCCGCGGCGTCGTCCATGTAGACGACCCACGGCTCCGCGATGCGCGGGTTCGACTGGTTGCCGGCGCCGGACAACGAGCGGGTGGTGCCTGTCTTGAGGTCGTAGACGATCACGTCGATGCCGTTGCCGGGGAGGAGTACCGACGACCAGGAGTAGACGAGGTACCGTCCGTCCAGGTCCGGTACGGCCTCCGAGGAGAGGAGCCCGTTGCTCGTGATCGATCGCACCGTGAACGGCAACGCGGCGAGTGCTGTGGACGGGACGAGCAGGCTTGCGATCAGCGCGCAGCAGAGCAGCGCGCACCAGCGGCGGATACGGATACGCATGACAGACCCCCTCGGCTTCAGTGCCCCTTTCAGGGTGCGTACCCGCATCTCGCCCGCATCCGCGCTCCGTCCGCCGAGAGATGCACGGTGTGGCCCGCTCAGGTCCGGGAATCAGCCGTTCGGTGGTTCCACGATGCGTTCCATCAGCAGGCCGTCGCGCCACGTGCCGTCTCCCGTGCGCTCGTAGCGGCGCATGACGCCGACGCGGCGGAAGCCTGCCTTCTCGTACGCGCGGATCGCGCGGGCGTTGTCGGCGGCGGGGTCGAGCGTGAAGCGATGGTGCCCCCGCTCGGCGGCGAGCGCGTCCATGACGAGCGTGAGCGCCCGGGGGCCGATGCCCCTGCCCACCGCGTCGGCGAAGAGCGTGATGTCGAGCTGGGCGTGCCGGTAGTAGGGATCGTCCTCCTCGGTCACGATCAGCACGCCGACGACCCTGCCGCCCGCCTCGATGACATGCGCCGCCGTCGCGGGATCCGTAAGCCAGCGGGCTATCTCCCCGGCGTCCTCGGTCCACCACGGGGAGGCGATCGGGTCGGTCGATATCCGGCGCGCGAGCTCGACCGCGCGGTCCGCGGGGAGCGGGCGCAGCGCGAGATCGCCTTCGGCGAGCAGTTCGAACGGGGCGCCCACGGCGTCTCCTCCCGTCTCGACGTGCGGTACTCTGTTGGATGATATCCCCGCGAGAGGCGAGGTGACCCGCATGAAGCACGTCGTGCTGATCTGTGACGGCGCCGCCGGCTGGCCCCTGCCGGAGCTCGGTGGCATGACGACGCTCGAGGCGGCCCAGACGCCGCATCTGGATGCGATGGCGGCCGCCGGGCTCGTGGGGATGGCGCAGACCGTGCCTCCCGGCACCGAGCCGTCCTCCTCGGCCGCATGCACATCGATCCTCGGCTACGACCCGGTGCGCGACGCGGTCGGTCGCGGCGCTATCGAGGCGGCGAGCATGGGTATCACGCTCGCGCCGGACGAGGTGGCGCTGCGCGTGAACCTCGTGGCGATCCGGGACGGGCTCATGGCGTCGTACTCCTGCGGGCACATCACCACCGAGGAGTCGCGCGCGATCGTCGCGGACCTGCAGATGGCGCTCGGTGACGAGACCTTCACGTTCCACCCGGGCGTCGCGTACCGGCACATCCTCGTCGTGCGCGGCCACCCCGGGCTGACCGACCTCGGCTACACGCCGCCGCACGACATCTCGGACAAGCCGGTCGATGGCGAGTACCCGCGGGGGGAGGGCGCTTGGGTGCTGCTGGACCTGATGGAACGCGCGCGTCCGGTGCTCGCCGCCTCGGCGGCCAATCGCGCCCGCGCCGCGCGCGGGGAGGTGGCGGCGACCGATATCTGGCCGTTCTGGCCGGGCGTGGCGGCCGGCGGGCTCGTTCCCTTCTCGGAGAAGTGGGGCCTTGGCGCGGCGATGACGTCAGGCGTCGACCTCCTCAGCGGGCTCGCGGTGCTCCTGGGAATCGACCGGCTCGACATCGAGGGCGTGACGGATGGCCACGACAACGACTATGCGGCGCAGGCCGAGGGCGCGATCGCGGCGCTCGGCGACCACGACCTCGTGGTCGTGCACGTCGAGTCGCCCGATGAGGAGGGCCACGCGGGCGACGCGGCGGGCAAAGTGGCGGCGATCGAGGCCATAGACCGCGAGATCGCGGCGCGCCTGCGCGAGCTGCGCGATGTCCGCATCCTGGCGATGCCTGACCACCCCACGCCGGTCGCGCTCAAGACGCACGTGGGGGAGGCCGTGCCGTTCGTGTTGTGGGGGCCGGGCGTGCCGCCTTCGGGCGCCGCCGGCTTCAACGAGACGGCATGCTCGGCGGGCATGCCCGTCGATCCCGGGCACGAGGTCATGCGCCTGCTCGTCCACGGTCCGGGAGCCTAGGCGGGGCGTCGCGCCGGAGTGATCGAGCGCGTGCGAGGTCCATGCTCCGGGTATCTCCTCTCCGTGAGTGCCCCGACCCGGGAGTGACGCCATGCCGCATGCCATCTGGAACGGCTCCGTGAGCTTCGGTCTCGTGACCGTGCCCGTCTCCCTGCACGCCGCCGAGGAGCGCAATGACCTCACGTTCAAGCTGCTCGACAGCCGCAACATGGCGCCTGTCAAGCAGGAGCGGGTGAACTCGGTCACCGGCGACCCGGTCCCGTGGGAGGAGGTCGTCAAGGGCTACGAGTACGAGACGGGCCGCTACGTGGTGGTCACCGACGAGGACTTCCGCGCCGCCGATGTCGAAGCGACGCAGACCATCGACGTGCTCGCCATGGTGCATGCCGAGACGATCCCGCTCACCTACTACGACAAGCCCTACTACCTCGTGCCGGCCACCAAGGCGGCCCGGAAGCCCTACGCGCTGCTGCGCGCGGCGCTCGTCGATTCCGGCTACGTGGGCGTCGCGAGCGTCGTCATCCGCACGCGGCAGCACCTTGCGGCCCTCGTCGTTCGCGGCGACGCGCTCGTGCTCGACCTGCTGCGCTGGCCGCACGAGTTGCGCGGGACCGACGACCTCGACATCCCCGGCACCGACCTCGATGAGCTCGGCGTGACCGACAAGGAGGTGGCGCTCGCCGGTCAGCTTGTGGACGCGCTCGCGACGGAATGGGAGCCGGAGCGCTACGTCGACACCTATCGCCAGCGGCTCCTCGCGCTCATCGAGCGGAAGGTGGAGACGGGGGCGGTGGAGGCACCGCCGGAGCCAGCCGAGCGGCCCGTGCAGCCCGGAGAGCTCGTCGACATGACGGAGCTGCTCAAACGCAGCCTCGAGAAGGCTTCCGCGGATGCGAAGGGCGCCTGAGCGATGGGGCTTGAGGAGTACGACGCCAAGCGCGACTTCGACAAGACGCCCGAGCCGAGCGGCGGCACACCGGGCGAAGGCCGGCCGATCTTCGTCGTGCAGAAGCACGACGCGAGCCGGCTGCACTACGACTTCCGGTTGCAGGTCGGCGACGTGCTCGCCAGCTGGGCGGTGCCCAAGGGGCCGAGCCTCGATCCCGCCCAGAAGCGCCTGGCCGTCCACGTGGAGGACCATCCGCTCGACTACGCGGGATTCGAGGGCGTGATCCCGCGGGGCGAGTACGGCGGCGGCACCGTCATGGTGTGGGACCGGGGCACCTACGAGCCGCGCAACGGCGACCCGGCAGAGGCGATCGACGGCGGCGAGATCAAGGTCGAACTGCACGGCGAGAAGCTCACGGGCGGATTCGTGCTCGTCCACATGAAGGGCCGCGACGGCAAGGACGGTCGCGAGAACTGGCTGCTCATCAAGGAGCGCGACGAGCACGTGCGCGAGGACGGAGACGTGCTTGCCGAGAAGCCCGATTCGGCGCTGAGCGGGCGCTCGATGGCCGAGATCGAGGCCGATGGCGAGGAATCGGGCGACGAGTCGGCCGGGGAGGACGAGGATGCCGACCCGTCCTCGGTTCCCGGCGCCCGCGCGGCGCCGGCGCCGGAGCGGATCGACCCCGAGCTTGCCCGCCTCACCTCGACGCCACCCGAGGGCGAGGGGTGGCTGCACGAGATCAAGCTCGACGGCTATCGGACGCTCATCCACGTGAGCGACGGGCGGGCGCGCTTCTACACGCGTAGCGGCGCGGAGTGGACGGATCGCTTCTCGGTGCTCGTCGCTGACGCGGCCGCGCTGCCCGTCGGGGAGGCGTGGCTCGACGGGGAAGTCGTCGTCGTGCGCTCCGACGGGTCGACATCGTTCGGTGCTCTGCAGGCCGAGCTCGCGCGCGGACGCGACGCCGACCTGCGCTGCTTCGCGTTCGACCTCCTCTACCTCGACGGCTACGACCTGCGCGACGCGCCGCTCATCGAGCGGAAGCGGCTGCTGGCGCGCGTGCTCGGCGCCGGTCGCGGGCGGATCAGCTACCTCGACCACGTGCGCGGGCAGGGCCCGGGATTCCTCGAGGCCGCGTGCGTGCACGCGCTCGAAGGTTCGATCAGCAAGCGGGTCGACGCGCCGTACCGCGCGGGGCGAGGCGGCGACTGGCGCAAGCACAAATGCCGCACGCGCGAGGAGTTCGCGGTGATCGGCTTCACCGAGCCCTCGAACGGCGGCGCGGGGCTCGGCGCGCTCGCGCTCGCGAGCGCATCGCCGTCGGGCGCGCTCGCCTATGCGGGGCGCGTCGGCACGGGCTGGGACGACGAGGAGTCCCGCAAGCTGCGCACGACGCTCGAGGAGCGCGAGGCCGCCGAGCCGGTGGTCGAGGTGCCGGATGCCGAGGCGCGGGGCGTGCGATGGGTCCGCCCGGAGCTCACGGTGGACGTCGAGTTCGCCGAGTGGACCGACGCAGGCCGATTGCGGCATCCCGCGTACGTCGGCATGCACGGTGCGGCACCGGCGGGCGCGGGCCCATCCTCCGATCCGCCGGGGGGGAGCGGAGCGGACGCGAGCGGCGAGAGCGACGATGCCGAAGCGCGGGTCGCCGGCGTGCGCCTGACGCATCCGGACCGCGTCCTCTTCGCCGAGCAGGGCATCACCAAGCGACAGCTCGCTGAGTACTACGAGCAGGTCGCCGAGCACGTCTTACCGCACCTGCGCGGCCGCCCGCTCGTGCTCGTCCGCTGCCCCCAGGGCGCGGACGGGTCGTGTTTCTACCAGAAAGACGTCTCACAGGGATTCCCGTCGAGCGTGGGGCGCCTCGAGGTCAGCCACGAAGAGGGCCCGGTCCGCTACGCGCTCGTCGACGACCTTGAGGGCCTGCTCGCGCTCGTGCAGCTCGGGGTGCTGGAGATACACACGTGGGGCGCGCCCGCCGCGGACATCGAACGCCCCGACCGGCTCACGTTCGACCTGGACCCGGGACCCGACGTAGCATGGAGCGCCGTCGTCGACGCGGCGCTCGACGTCCGCGCCCGGCTCGAGGTGCTCGGCCTGGACGCGTTCGCCAAGACCACCGGCGGCAAGGGGCTGCACGTCGTGACGCCGATCGCGCCGGACCGCGGGTGGGGCGAGGCGCGCGATCTCGCGCGGGCCGTCGTGGAGGCGATCGCCGCCGAGAAGCCCGAGCGCTACACCACCAACCCGCGCAAGGAACGGCGGGGCGGCAAGGTGTTCCTCGACTACATCCGTAACACGCGCGGAGCGACGGCGGTGGCCGCATACTCGACGCGCGCCAAGCCGGGTGCGACGGTCTCGGTCCCGGTGCGGTGGGACGAGATCGAGGCGGGCGTGCGGTCCGACGGGTACACCGTGCGCAACACGCCGTACCGTCTGCGGGCGCTCGGCACAGACCCCTGGGCCGGCTACGAGGATGCGCGCGTGACGGTCACGGACGCCATGCTGCGTGAAGCCGGCGTCGGGGTCTGAGTCACTCCTCGGCGAACTGCGCGGCGTGCAGGCGGGCGAAGATGCCGTCTTCCGCGAGCAGCCCGGCGTACGTGCCTTGCTCGGCGATGACGCCGTCGTCGATCACCACGATGCGGTCGGCCGAGCGGATCGTCGAGAGGCGGTGCGCTATCACGAGCGCCGTGCGGTCCGCGAGCACCTCGGCGAGCGCCTGCTGGATCAGCAGCTCCGTGCGGGTGTCTACCGAGGAGGTCGCTTCGTCCAGGATGAGCAGCGCTGGGTCGGCGAGCACGGCGCGCGCGAATGAGAGCAGCTGCCGCTGTCCGACCGAGAGCGTGGAGCCCCGCTCGCCGATCCGGGTGTCGAAGCCGTCGGGGAGCCGTTCGATGAAGTCGGTCGCACGGGCGACGTCGGCGGCGGCGCGGACCTCGGCGTCGGAGGCGTCCAGGCGCCCGTAGCGGATGTTCTCGGCCACCGTGCCGCTGAACAGGAACGGGTCTTGGAGGACGACGCCGAGATTGGCGCGGAGAGAGGCGAGTGTGATCTCGCGCAGGTCGTGCCCGTCGAGCGTCACGCGGCCTTCGGTGGGGTCGTAGAAGCGCGCGATGAGGTTGGCGAGCGTCGTCTTGCCGGCGCCGGTGGCCCCGACGATGGCGATGGTCTCGCCGGGCTCGATGGCGAGGTCGACGTCATGCAGGACGACCGGCCCGTCGCCGTAGTGGAACGAGACGCCCTCGAACGCCACGGCGCCCGTCACGCGGCCGATCGCGACGGCGTCGGGGGCGTCGGTCACCTCGGACTCGGTGTCCATGAGCGCGAAGACGCGCTCGCTGCCGGCGAGCGCCGCCTGCGTCTCGGCATACAGGCCCGAGAGCTGCGTCACGCCGTTGAAGAACGAGCGGGCGTAGTTGAAGAAGGCGACCACGACGCCGATGGTGACCAGGTCGCGCGCCGCCATGAAGCCTCCGAGGCCGGCGATGAGCGCGGTGGCGCTGGCCGAGATGACCGCGAGCGCCGGAGAGAACGCCGAGGAGACCGCCGAGGCGGTCACGTTGGCGTCGCGGTTGAGCGCGTTGCGCTGCTCGAACGCCGAGCGGTTCCGCCCCGTGCGGACGTAGGCCTGCGCGACCTTGATGCCGGCGAGCTCCTCGGCAAGCGTCGAGGAGACGTCGCCGATCGACTCCTGCCGCCGGCGGAACGCGCGGCGCGCTACGAGGCCGAACAGCCGCGTTGTGCCGATCATGACCGGGACGACCGCGACCGTGGCGAGCGCGAGACGCCAGTCCACGAGCAGCATGCCGGTGAGCGTGGCGGCCACGCCGAGCCCGGCGCCGATCACGCGGCGAAAGCCCTGCGCCAGGAAGCGGTTGATCTGCTCGATGTCGTTGATGAGCCGGCTCATCAGATCGCCGGACTCGGTACGCTCGAAGAACGCGACCGAGAGTCGTTGCACGGCCGCGAACACGTCCTCGCGGACGTCGTAGAGCGCCTTCTGGCCGACGATCCCCAGCTCGAGGATCTGCATGCGCTGCGACCACCACCCCGCGATGGACGAGACGATGAGCGCGGCGACCGGCAGCGTGAGCGCGCCGGCGTCACGTCCGGCGTCGCGCGCCGCGACCGCGGTGTCGACGACCCAGCCGATGATGGCGGGGCCGGCCGATGAGTTCGCCGCCGAGAAGACCACCCAGAACACGGCGAACGCGAGCTGTCCGCGATGCGCTGACAGGTACCGCGTGAGGCGCCTGAGCGTCGGCCACGCGGCGGCGGGACGCTCCTTCTTGGCGAGCGATCGGAGGGAGGCGCGAGCCATCACGCGTCGCCCTCCTCGGCCAGCTCGCACGCGTCGGGGGCGTCGATGACGTCGTCCCCGGCGAGCTGGCTCGCGGCGATCTCGGCGTACGCGCAGCTCGTGGCGAGCAGCTCCTCGTGCGTCCCCTCGGCGACCAGTCGGCCCTCCTCGAGCAGCAGGATGCGGTCGGCCTTGCGCACCGTGGAGAGGCGCTGGGCGACGATGAACGTCGTCCGGCCCTCCATGAGCCGGTCGAGCTGTGCGCGGAGCGCAGCTTCCGTCTCGGCGTCCACCGATGACATCGAGTCGTCCATGATCAGCACGCGCGGGTCGGTGAGGAGCGCGCGGGCGATGGTCACGCGCTGACGCTGTCCGCCCGAGAGCTTCACGCCGCGCTCGCCCACACGGGTCTCGTAGCCCTGCGGCAGCCGGGTGATGAAGTCGTGGGCCTCGGCCGAGCGCGCCGCCGTCTCGATCTCCTCGCGGGTCGCGTCAGGGCGTCCGTACGCGATGTTCTCGGCCACGGTGCCCGAGAAGAGCACGGGGTCTTGCATGACGACGCCGATGTGCGAACGCAGTGAGGCGAGCGTGACGTCCCGGACGTCGCGCCCGTCCACGAGCACCGCGCCCTCCGAGACGTCGTAGAAGCGCGGGATGAGGTTCACCACCGAGGTCTTGCCGCTTCCGGTGCTCCCGACGAGCGCCACCGAGGTCCCCGGCTCGACCGAGAACGACACGCCGTCGAGCACGGCGCGGTCCGACCCCGGGTAGCGCAGGGTGACGTCTGCGAACGCCACCGCCCCGTCGAGCGTCGTGAGCGCCATCGCGCCCGGGCGGTCCGTCACGTCGGACTCGGCATCGAGCACCTCGAAGAGACGGCTTGCCGAGGCGCCCGCCCGCGCGATGTTCTGCGCGCCGAACCCGATCGTGTACAGGGGTTGGAGCAGCAACCCGAGATAGGCGGTGAACGCGACGAGCTCGCCGACGGTGAGCGTGTCGCGGACGATCGAGACGGCCCCCACCCAGGTGACGAGCGCGACGCCGAGCGCCCCCACGTTGAACAGCAGCGGGAAGGCGGTTGCGACCGTGCGGCGCACCGCGAGCCCCTGGTCGAGCAGCGCCTGGTCGGCGGCGCGGTAGCGCTCGGCCTCGAACGGCTCGCGGCCGAACGCCTTGACGACGCGGACGCCGGCCACGTTCTCCTGGAGCACGGAGTTCAGCGCCGCCAGGCGTTGCTGGAACTCGCGGAACTGCGGGCCGAGGCCGGAGACGAAGCGCACGAGCACGAAGATGGTGGCCGGTATCGCGATGAAGCTCACGAGCGCGAGCCTCAGGTTCATGGCGAGCAGCAACGCGACGGCGCCCACGAGCATGATGACCGCCGAGACCGCCTGCACGAGACCGCCGCCGACGAAGTCGCGCACGAGGTCGACGTCGGAGGTGACGCGCGTGATGAGCTGCCCGGTCTGCGCCCGGTCGTGGTAGGAGAACGAGAGCTCCTGCAGTCGCGCGAATATCGCGTTGCGCATGTCGTAGGCCGCGCCATGGCTTGCCTTGGCCGAGAGGTACCCCTGCACGAACTGCGCGAGGCCGCCGGCCGCCGCGACGCCGACGAGGCCGAGCGCTCCCGTCCAGATGACGTCGGAGCGGCTCTGGGCGATGCCGACGTCGATGATCCGGCGCAACAGTTGGGGGGCCACGAGGTCGGCTGCGGCCGCGGCCAGCACCGCGACGACTGCGGCGACAGCCTGCAGCCGGTAGTTGCGCATGAATCGAAGCGAGCGGACGAGGTCGTTACGCATGACCATCCCCGGGGAGCGGAACTCGTGTGACCAGGATAGCGCAGCGGGCCGCCGGGAGGCGGCCCGCTCGGGGAGGGAGAGGGTGGCCGGGACCTGAGGGGGAGGTCCCGGCCCGCGCAGGAGAGGGGGTCAGCTTCTGAGAGCCTCGGCGATCGTCGTGTACTGCTCGGCGTCGATCTCGCCCCTGGCGAGGCGCTCCCGGGCGATGCGCAGCGCCTCGTCCATCGCCGGGGTGGTTCGCGTCCCGGTATCGATCGGAACCGCGCCGGACGTCGTGCGGCTCCGGCGCGTCACGGCCCACACGACGAGCGCGATGACGACCGCGAGCACCACCAGGAAGCCGACCGCCACGACGATCCCGCCGAAGGGGAAGCCTTCGACCGCGCGTTCCGCGAGAGGTCGGCCCATCCGCCCGTACGGGCTGAGGCGTCCTACCTGTGCGAGTGCGTCCATGCTCTGCTCCTTTCAGGCTTGCCTGTAAGGAGTGTGCCGTGCGCGTATGGACCGCCCGTGACCGCGGTGTGCAGAAGTGATGGAGGTCAGGCCTCGCCGAGCGGCTCCTCGGCGGCGAGCGCGACCTCGGCGACCGGCATCGGGGCGGGGAGCTCCGCGGGGCGCGTCGGCGCGGTCGTGGTGAGCGCGACGCCGGAGACGATGACGACCATGCCCGCCAGCACCCACCCGTCCACGGGCTCGGGGGGCACAAGGCCGAGGGTGCCGGCGGTCCAGCCGAGGAAGACGGCGATGACCGGGTTCACGTAGGCGTACGTCATGACCTTGGACGCGGGCGCATTGCGCAGCAGCCAGACGAACGCGGTGAACGCCACGCAGGAGCCCATGACGCTCAGGTAGGCGAGCGCGCCGACGCCCTTGGCGGTGAGGGTGACCTCTGGCCACTCGCCGGCGATCGTCCCGATGACGAGCAGGATCGACCCCGCGGTGAGCATCTCGTAGCCGGTCGCGACGAGCGCGTCGGTCTTGATGGGCTTGCGCTTGCTGATGATCGAGCCGGTGGTCCAGAGCCATGTGCCGAGGATCTGAAGCCCGACGCCGACGAGCTCCGCGGGCGTGCCGTGGATGCCGGTCAGACGCGGCGCAAGCAGGATGCCGAGACCGGCGAAGCCGACCACGAGACCCAGGTAGCCGCGCGCCGAGGGTCGGTCCATGCCCGGGACGACCGACTCGGCGAGCGCGACCCACAGCGGCAGCAACGCCACGATGAGCGCGGCGAGCCCGGAGGGGATGGTCCGCTCGGCCAGGAAGGTGAAGTACATCCCGCCGCACAGCAGGAAGATGCCGACGGTAGCGACGATGCGGTACTCGGAGAGCGGGATGCGGAGCCGGCGGCCGCGGAGGCGGGCGAAACCGAGCATCAGCAGTCCGGCGGGCACGAGGCGCAGCCCCGCGAAGAGCGAGGGGGGCAGCGCAGCATCGAGACCGACGCGGATGCCGAGGTAGGTCGAGCCCCAGACGACGTAGAGCGCGGCAAATGCGACGACGAGTTTGACCTTGTGCGGCCAGTTGAGCGGATTCAGCGACATTCGGTCTCCTCTGAGGTCAGGTCATGCCAGGGTACTCCTGCGCGCGCGGGGCAGGAAGAGGGCAGTCGCGACCGCTTCCCGCATCGCGGGGTACACTGGTGTCATGGCTTCGGGCGATCACGTTCGTCCGGCGGTGACCGCCGATGTCGTCGCGGTGCGCGAAGACGGCGACGGGCGCGAGGTGCTTCTCATCCGTCGCGGCAACGACCCCTTCCGCGGCCGCTGGGCGCTTCCCGGCGGCTTCCTCGACGCGCTCGAGGTACCGGAGCACGCGGCCCGTCGGGAACTCGAGGAGGAGACCGGTCTCGGGTGGGTCGGCCCCCTGCGGCTCGTCGGCGTGTATGGCGAGCCGGGCCGCGACCCGCGCGGGTGGACGATCTCGTGCGCGTACCTCGCCGCAGTGGGTGACGCCGACCTTGCCGTGCGTGGTGGCGATGACGCCGCCGAGGCCGCGTGGCACCGGGTCGACGCGCTCCCTGACCTGGCGTTCGACCATGCCGTGATCGTGCGCGACACGCTCGCTCTGCTCGAGGATGACCCGGGATGAACGTCTCCAGAACGCGCCGCTGTGCCGCAGGGCTCGTCGTCGTCGCGCTTCTGACCGCGCTCGCCGTGCCCGCGACGGTCGACGCACGTCCCGCTGCGACGCGCGCGATGAGCGCCGAAACCCCGGTCAGCCGCGTTGCTCCGACGCTCGAGCGGTGGCGTGTCACGCCGCCCGTGCATGCCGAGAAGGACGCGGGCCCCATCAGCGCGCTCGCGGCCGACGACGGGATCCCGGGCGTGCCGCTCGACTCCGTGAGCATGCTGCCGTCCCCGGTGATCAGCGGCAGCGTCGACGCCGCCACCGATGCCTGGGACGTGTTCTCGTTCCGTGCCGCGCCGGGAGAGCGGATCGTCGTCGACGCGGCTCCGACGTTCGCGACTTCGACGCTCGACATCCGCCTCGTGCTGTGGGGTCCGGGTGCGACGAGCGTCGGCAGCCTGTCGCTCCAGGAGAGCGACTTCTACGGCGCGGGTTCCGAGGAGTGGATCTGCTACACGATCCCCGGGAGCGCGCCGAAAGGGACGTACTACCTCGGAATCAACGCGTTCGCGGGCTCGGGCGGCTATGAGGCCGTATGGACGATCGACTCTCGTTCAGACGGCAACATACCCGGTGTGACGATGCCGATGGGCTCGTTCGTGGGGGATGTCGACACGGTCTATGACGCCGATGACGTCTTCGCGGTGGACCTGGGCGTCGGCCAGACGTTGGAGGCGACCGTGAGCGTCGATCCGGCGTCCACGGTGACGACGTATCTCTACGGTCCGGGCGCGACCGACGTGTGGTCGAGCGTCTTCCTTGACACGCAGACCGGCGATGAGGTCCACGTGACTTACGCGCCGGGGCCCGGCGAGGCGGGCACGTACTACCTCGACGTCTCTGCCGACGACCAGGAGTACCTGCAGTACCAGGCAGAATGGACGACGACCGGGTCGAACATCCCGGGCGTGCCGCTGCCGCCATCCCCCGTCGCTCGCGCGGGTGCCCCGTCGCAGGTCTATGCCGTGGATCTTGTGTACGGCCAGACCTTCTCGGCCACGGTGGGCGTTCCGAACGGGCAGGCGGACCTGTACCTCTTCGGCCCTGGCGCCGTCGACGTGGACACCTCGGCGCCGCTCGTCGCGCGGACGGGGACGGCGACGAGCAAGAGCGTCGCCTACAGCGTGCCGGCCGACGGTGACGGACGCCACTACGTGTACGTCGACGTGCACGTGCCGGTCGAGTACACGATCACCTGGTCGGCCCGGACCGATGTGAAGCGCGTCTACGGCTTCAACCGCTACGCCACGGCGGTGACGGTCTCGCAGCGTGACTTCCCGCACGGCTCGGACGTGGTGGTCGTCGCGACCGGCGCCAACTTCCCCGACGCGCTGGCGGCGGGCGGTCTCGCGGGTGCGTACGACGCGCCGATCCTGCTCGTCGAGCCGACGGCGTTGCCCTCCACGGTCGCTGCCGAGATCGTGCGGCTCAAGGCCACACGATGCTTCATCGTGGGCGGGCCGGCTGTGGTGAGCGACCGCGTGAGGAGCGCCATCGATGCGCTCCCGGGCATGACGACACCGGTGCGCGTGGCGGGCTCGAACCGTTACGCGACCTCCGCCGAGGTCGCCAAGCGCGTCTTCACGCGGCAGGGCGTGCACTTCCTGGGGGTGGGCTGCCTCGCCCGGGGCGACGAGTACGCCGACGCGCTCGCGCTCGGACCGATCTCGTGGGGCGCTGTGCTTCCGGTCTTCCTGACCGAGCCGGGGGCGCTGCCCGGGCAGACCGAGTACGCGATGACGCTGCTTCCCGTCGACGCGGTGGCGATCGCCGGCGGCGCCGGCGCCGTGAGCGCGGGCGTCGAGTCACGTGTGGACACGCTGTTGGGCCCGGGCGATGACGTCGAACGGTTCGGGGGCTTGAACCGGTACGTGACCGCCGGGCTCATCGCGGATTGGAGCGCGAGCAGTCCCTTCCTTGACTATCGCTTCGTCGGCATCGCCACGGGCACGAACTTCCCGGACGCCCTCGGCGGCGGCCCGGGATGCGCCAAGCGGGGCGGCGTGCTGCTCATGACCGACCCGGGCGCGCTCAGCGCGCCGACCGCCACGCGCCTGAGCGCCAAGGGCGCGATCATCACCGGCTGCCAGGTGTTCGGCGGGACGACTGCGATCTCAGACGCCACGCTCAAGGCCGTGGACGCGCGCATCCCGTGATACGCTTGCGCTGGATCGGCCTGATGATGCTGACCAGTCGCCTGTGTGGAGGTCCGGATGCGCTCTCGGCCCGTCGTGCTCTGCACCCTCCTGTCCGTGGTCACGTTCCTCGCGACGGGCGTGCCCACTGTCGTGGCGTCGCCGGAGCCCGCTGACGCCGGGCGTTGGCGCGCGATGGCGCCCGGTCCCAATGCAGCGACGGAGATCGAGCGGCTGCTCGATGGTGAGGGCGTGGCGCCGATCGGAGCCGCGGGTGAGATCACCGCGCAGGCCGCCGATGACGCGCTGCCGGGGATCGCGCTCGACGCGGAACCGCGGCCACCCCACGAGGTGACCGGCACCCTCTCGGCCACGGACGTTCGCGACATCTACTCGGTGTGGCTTGCCGAGGGCGAGCAGCTCATCGTCCTGATGACCGGCACCGGCGCCGACTTCGACCTCGAGCTGTGGAGCCCGGACACCGTGTCGCTCATCGTGCCGGACATCGTGGTGGAGTCGCGCGCTGCGGGGAGTTCGACCGAGCGCGTCTGCTACACGGTCTCTCCGCGCTTCGGTTCGGGGCGCTACCACATCGTCCCCACCGCGCTGGACGACGGATCCGGCGCCGGCAGCTATACCTTCGAGTGGAACGTGACGAGCCGCGCAGACGGCAACGTGCCGGGCGCTCCGACGCCGCTCGACGTGACGCGTGGTCGTGTGGACGCCCTCACCGATGCCAACGATGTCTTCCGGCTTCCCGCGGGGCCCGGCGCAGCGATCGAGGTCAGCCTGGTCGCCGACGATCCATCCGACACGCTCGTGCTGAGCCTCTACGAGCCCGATGACGAGGCGCTCGGTCCCACCGACGACATCTTTCACGGCAGCCGCGTCGCATTCTTGTCCGGCGCCGACGTGACGCTCACCTATGCTGTGCCCGCCGGGGAAGACGGTGTCTACTACATCGACGTGGACGCCCTCGACGCCCTCGACGCCGGCTACACGCTCACGTGGACCGCGAGCGGACCGAACGTGCCGGGGGCGCCGGTGCCCTCCGCGCGCGTGACCGAGAGCGTCGCCGCGCCCGTGCTCCATCCGCTCGACATCCCGTACCCTGCGGTCTTGCGGGCGACGGCGGACGGCGTCACCACGGCGCGCGTGGAGCTGCGGCTGCTCGCCCGGGGAACGACCGATATCGCCACAGGGAAGGTGCTCGCGTCACAGACGGGACCAGGCGACCCCAAGAACCTCACCTGGACCGTCCCCGAAGGCGGTGACGGCTTGCACTACCTGGGGGTCACACCGCTCGTACCGGGAGACGTCACCACGTCGTGGTCGATCGATGTACGCTCGCTCAGGCTCGCCGGCTCGAATCGGTACCAGACCTCGGTCGCAGCTTCCCGCGATGCGTTCGCCGATGGGTCCGACACGGTGGTCATCGCGAGCGGAGCGGACTTCCCCGACGCCCTGGCCGCTTCAGGCCTGGCCGGAGCGTATGACGCCCCGGTCCTGCTCACGATGCCGACCGTCCTGCCCTCCGCCGTGCGTGAGGAGATCAGGCGACTGGGCGCTACGCGCTGCTTCGTCGTGGGCGGGAGCCGGGCCGTGGGCGGGTCGGTCCTCTCGGCCATCGACGCCCTGCCCGGCATGACCACGCCGGTGCGCCTCGCAGGGCCAGACCGGTACGCTACAGCAGCGGCCGTCGCGCGACAGGTGATCTCCCGGCGTGGGCCGCTCTACGATGGTACGGTGTTCGTTGCGCGGGGAGACGGCTTCGCCGATGCGCTCGCTGTCTCGCCGCTCGCGTGGTCGGCGGCGGCTCCGGTCGTGCTGACGGCGCCGGACGCGCTGCCACAGGCGAGCGCTGTCGTCCTTGAGGAGATCGGGGCCGACCGGGCGGTGCTCGCGGGCGGCTCGAGCGCGATCTCGGCAGCGGCAGAAGGCGCCATCGTGCGCATCACGGGTCCGGCGACCCGGCTCGAGGGCTCCAACCGGTACGGCACCGCGACGGCTGTGGCGGCCTGGGGCGTCAACGAAGGGCTCGCCACCTACCGATACGTCGGCGTGGCGACCGGCGCGGGTTTCGCCGATGCGCTGGGTGGCGGGGTGGCGTGCGGCAAGCGTGGCGGGGTGCTGCTGCTCACCGACCCCGCCCGGCTCTCCCCGCCGACAGCGGCCACGATCGACGCTCCACGAGCGGGCATCGCTCGGCTGCGCGTGTTCGGTGGCGTCACCGCCGTGAGCGCATCGGTGCAGTCGGGGATCGACGCACTGCTGCGTTAGCTCGGTTGACAAGCGGTTCGACGCCCCGTATCTTCACGACAATCTGCATAGCCTGCCGCAGATGGGGATGAGTAGGCGGCCCGGTAGGGCCACAGAGAGCCGGGAATGCTGCGAACCGGCGCCTGGAACGCCGCCGAACATGGCCCCGGAGGCATCCGGAGGAAACGCGGTCACGCGGAGTAATGCCGGACGGACGGCCCCGATACCATGGCCTACTGAGCATCGGACCCCCTCGGCGCATCGATCCCGCCCGCCGAGCGGAACGACACCACCGGTCCCGTGCTTGAACGAGGCCGTCGCGACGCGACGGCGAAGTCGGGTGGTACCGCGAAGGCAGACGCCTTTCGCCCTGACAGGGACTGTCGGGCGGGAGGCGTTTTCTCGTACCTGGAGGTGATGGTCGTGGCCAAGAGCTGGGAGGAGATCAACTCCCGCATCGCGGCCGGCGAGGCGGTGGTGTTCACCGCCGAGGAGTTCGCTGAGCTCGCCCGAGATGAGGGCGTGTCAGCCGCCGCGAAGCGCGTGGACGTGGTGACGACGGGGACGTTCGGGCCGATGTGCTCGTCCGGCGTCGTGCTCAACTTCGGTCACAGCGACCCGCCCATCCGCATGAGCCGCATCACGCTCAACGACGTCGAGGCGTACGGCGGGCTGGCCGCCGTCGACACGTACCTCGGCGTGACGCAACCGAGCGCGTCGCGCGGGCTCGAATACGGCGGAGCGCACGTCATCGAGGACCTGCTGCGCGGCAGGTCCGTGCGCCTGCGCGCCACGAGCGGCGGGACGGACTGCTACCCGCGGACCGAGATCGACACCTGGGTCACGCTCGAGGAGCTCAACCAGGCATACATCTTCAACCCGCGCAACGCGTACCAGAACTACGCCGTGGCGGTGAACTCGGGCGACCAGGCGATCCACACCTACCTCGGCACGCTCCTGCCGCGCTTCGGCAACGCCACGTACTGCTCGGCAGGCGCGCTCTCGCCGCTGCTCAACGACCCGACCTATCGGACGATCGGCGTGGGCTCGCGCATCTTCGTCGCCGGCGCGCCGGGCTTCGTCGCATGGGAGGGCACACAGCACAACCCGAACCAGAACCGTGACGAGCACGGCGTGCCGACCGGCCCGGCGGGAACGCTCGCGGTCATCGCCGACCTGAAGCAAGCGAGCGCCGAGTACTTCTCGGCAGGGTCGTTCACCGGCTATGGCGTGAGCGCGTTCGTCGGGATCGGCGCGCCGATCCCCGTGCTCGACGAGGAGATCGCGGCCACGCTCGCGCTGACCGACGCCGACCTGACCGCGACGGTCATCGACTACGGCGTCGCGCGTCGCAGCAGGCCGGCGCTCGGCCGGGTGACGTACGCGCAACTGCGGAGCGGCAGCATCGAGGTCGAGGGCAAGACGGTGCCGACCGGGCCCATCAGCTCGCTCAAGGTCGCGCGGCGCATCGCCGCCGAGCTCAAGAGCTGGGTGGCCGAGCGCGGCTTCACGCTCGCGCAGCCGCTGCAGCAGCTGCCGCAGCCGGGGACGCAGGGCGTCAGGCCGCTCGAGATCCGCACCGAGGAGGCGATCTAGATGCCGCGCAAGCGATTCGACCTCACGTTCCCGCCGAGACAGGCGACGAAGCCCATCACATACCACCTGGCGCGCGACTTCGACTTGGTGCCGAACATCCTGCGGGCGCAGATCCAGCCCGGCCAGGAGGGCCGCATGCTGCTGGAGCTCACCGGCGCCAAGGGCGATTTCGAGGCGGGCATCGCTTTCCTCGAGAACGAGGGCGTCACCGTCAAGCCGGCGGCGACCGATATCAGGCTTGACGACGAGCTTTGCGTCCGGTGCGGGCTCTGCACCGCCGTGTGCCGCCCCGGCGCGCTCGTGATGGGGGAGACGGGCGACGAGCTCGTCTTCGACAAGGACAAGTGCGTCTACTGCGAAGCGTGCGTGGTAGCCTGTCCGAGAAGGGCCGTCACGCTGACGTTCTGAGGAGTCTCGAACGATGCCGGAGTACGCCTTTCTGCGCGTCGCCATGATCGGCGCCGGGCTCTCGTGGGCGGCGTTGCTGGCGACGTTCGTCGCCGGAGCGAAGCGCGGCGGACGGGCCGCCCGGCTCGTCCTTCGCACGGCGATCGGCCTGCTCGCCGCGGCGTTCGCGGCCGCGCTGCTGCTCGGCCTCGGCACCGGCGAGGCGGCGTCGTTCTGGACGAAGTACGGCTTCGACGGGACGGTCCAGTTCGGCTCGTTCGTGCTCGTCATGTGGATGATGATCTACTTCGTGGCCGCCCGGTACGTGGGCGACCTGGCTCGTACAGGAAGGGATTGAGGCATGCCCGACATCGCGATCAGGTTGGGACGCGACGTGCTCGTCATCGACGGCGCGATGGGCACGATGCTGCAGCGCGCGGGCGTGCCTGCCGAGCAGTGCCCCGAGCAGCTGAACGTGACCGCGCCGGAGATCGTCGAGGAGCTGCATCGCAACTACGTCCTCGCAGGGGCGGACTGCGTGACGACCAACTCTTTCGGGGGCACGCGCGCGAAGCTGGCCGAGTGGGGTCTGGCCGACGAGGTCGAGGCGTTCAACCGCGCCGCGGTGCGCGTCGCGAAGCGTTCGGGCGCCCAGCATGTGCTCGCCGACGTCGGCCCCACCGGCCTCGTGCTCGAGCCCTTGGGCCCGGCCACCTTCGACGAGGTGTACGCGCTGTTCGCCGAGCAGATCGCCGCGCTCGCAGCCGAGGCGCCCGACGCCATCATCATCGAGACGATGACCGACATCGCCGAGGCCCGCTGCGCGGTGCTCGCGGCGCGCGAGGTCTGCGACCTGCCCGTCATCGCGAGCGTCACGTTCGGCCTGTCGGGTCGGATGGACCTTTCGGGCACCGATCCTGAGACCGCGGCCGTGGTGCTCGCGGCCGCCGGCGCGAGCGTCGTCGGGATGAACTGCGGCCTCGGGCCGGAGCAGATGGTGCCGCTCGCCGAGCGCATGGCAGCCGCCACGTCGCTGCCGGTGATCGTGCAGCCCAACGCCGGGCTGCCGAAGCTCGTCGACGGGGAGACGGTATTCCCGGGCACCGCCGATGAGATGGGGCTCGCAGCCGCGCGCTTCGTCGACCTCGGCGCGACGCTCGTCGGCTCGTGCTGCGGGTCCACGCCGGCGTTCACCGGCGCCATCTCCGACTTCGCGCGGCAGCGTCCGGTCGTCACGGGGCGCACCGGCATCCCGGGGACCGTGCTCGCGGGTCCGCGTGGCATCGCGCGCATCGGTGGCGGCGCCCCGCTCGCGGTCATCGGGGAGCGCATCAACCCGACCGGCAAGAAGCGGCTGGCCGAGTCGCTCCGGGAGGGCTCGGGCACGGTCGTCCGCGAGTTCGCGGTCGAGCAGCAGGAGGCGGGCGCGCACGCGCTCGACGTGAACGTGGGAGCGGCGGGGGTGGACGCCGCCGAGGCGCTCCCGCGCGTCGTCGGCACGCTGCTCGGCATCACGGACCTGCCGCTCGTGCTGGATACCACCGATCCGATCGCGCTCGAGCGCGCGCTCGCGCGCTACCCGGGTCGCGCGCTCGTGAACTCCGTGAACGGCGGCGATGCGTCCATGGCCGCCGTGCTGCCGCTCGCGGCGCGCTACGGCGCCGCGGTGGTCGTGCTGGCGCTCGACGATGACGGCATCCCCCAGACGGCCGAGGGCCGCGTCGCGATCGTCGACCGCGTGCGTGCGGCCGCGCACGAAGCCGGATTGAGCGACGCGGATCTCGTCGTTGACTGCCTGACCCTGACTGCGGCGGCCGACGGCGGGGCCGCACGCACGACGCTCGAGGCGGTGCGTGCCGTCTCGGCCGGACGCGGCCTCGCCACCGTGCTCGGCGTCAGCAACGTCAGCCACGGTCTGCCCGCCCGACCCGCGCTGAACGCCGCGTTCCTTGCGATGGCGGCGGGAGCCGGGTTGGATGCGGCGATCATCAACCCCTCCGACGCCGAGGCGATGCGCGCGGTAGCCGCTGCCGATGTCCTCACCGGGCGCGATGCGCGCGCCGGCCGATGGGTCGCGGGGGCGGAGCGCTTCTCGGCCACCGGCGTGACGTCCGTGGCGCCCGGCCCGGCCGGACCGGGAGGCGCCGAAGCGGGCGCCAAGCCCGGGAGCGACCCGCGCGAAGCGCTCGGTGTCGCGATCGAGCGCGGCGACGCGGAGCGCGCTCCAGCGCTGACGGACGAGGTGATCGCGGGCGGGCTCGAACCACAGCGCGTGATCGCCGAGGTGCTGACCCCCGCCATCCAGCGGCTGGGCGACGCGTACGGTCGCGGCGAGGCGTTCCTGCCGCAGCTCATGGCTGCTGCGGAGGCGATGAAGGCCGCTGTCGCCCGCGCGAAGGCGCACCTGCCCGAAGGGGCCGGGGCGAGCGAGGGTCGTGTGGTGTTCGGCACGGTGAAGGGCGACATCCACAGCATCGGCAAGGACATCTGCGTGAGCATGCTCGAGAGCCAGGGATACGAGGTCGTCGACCTGGGTGTCGACGTGCCCGCCGAGCGGTTTTGCGAGGTTGCCGAGGGGGCCGACTGCGTGTGCCTCTCGGCGCTCATGACGACGACGCTCCCGGGCATGGAGGCCACGGTGCGGGCGCTTGGCGAGACGGGAAGCGTCCCGGTGCTGGTGGGCGGTGCGGTCGTTACCGAGGAGTACGCCGCATCCATCGGTGCCGGCTACGCGGCCGACGCCCCGGGTTGCGTGGCGGCGGTCGGCCGGGCGGTCGCGGGCGGGAGAGGCGAGCGATGATCATCACCAAGCCGCGCGACTGGGCGCGGATCGAGCGGAATCTGACCGAGATCGGCGCCCGCCGCGTCTTCATCATGGGCTGCGGCCAGTGCGCGACGGTCGCCGGCACCGGAGGAGAGCCGGAGGTGCGCGAGGCGGCCCGTCGGCTCGAAGAGGGCGGCTGGGAGGTCACCGGCTGGGCGGTCGGAGAGGTGACCTGCCACTCCGGCGGCACGCGTCTGGAGTCGCGCAAGCACGACACCGAGATAGCGGGATCCGATGCGGTGCTCGTGCTCTCGTGCGGGGCGGGCGTCCAGACGGTCGCGGATGCGATCGCCAAGCCGGTCTTCCCCGGACTGGAGTCGGCGTTCCTCGGCAATGTCGTACGCCACGGCGTCTTCGAGGAGCGCTGTCAGATGTGCGGCGACTGCGTGCTCGACCGGACCGCCGGGATCTGCCCGGTCACCACGTGTCCCAAAGGGCTGCTGAACGGGCCGTGCGGTGGGATGTGGGACGGCATGTGCGAGGTGGTCGCCGACCGGGAATGCGTGCACGTGCGGATCGCGCGCCGGCTGGCCGAGCAGGATCGCGGCGCGGCCGCAAGGATCGAGCCGAAAGACTACTCGGCAAAGCTCAAGCCGGGCAGCCTCAATCTGCGGGAGACACGGCGACGCGGCACGGGTGATGCGCGATGAGCCGCCTTCGCGATGCGCTGGAGCGCGGCGACTTCGTCATCACGGGCGAGGTCGCGCCGCCCCTCGGTACGGACCTGGCTTCGATGCGCACGGCTGTGGAGACCGTGGGGCCGTACTGCACCGCGCTCAACGTGACGGACAACCAGGGCGCGACGCTGCACCTCTCGAGCCTGGCGGCGTCACGCGAGCTGCTTGATATGGGGTACGAGCCGATCTTCCAGCAGACGTGCCGGGACCGGAACCGGCTCGCGCTGCAGTCCGACCTGCTCGCGGCGTGGACGCTCGGTCTGCGCAACCTGCTCGTGGTCACCGGGGACGATCCGCGCTCAGGCGATCACCCACAGGCCAAGGGTGTCTTCGACCTGGACTCGACGCAGCTCGCCGGGGTGGCGGCAGGGATGAACGAGGGTCACGACATGCTCGGTCGAGATCTCGCGGGAGCGACCGACTTCTACATCGGGGCGGCGCTCTTCCCGGAGGCGGAACCCTGGGACGTCCAGCTCGCACGTGCCGAGCGCAAGGTCGAGGCGGGCGTGCGCTTCTTCCAGACGCAGGCGATCTTCGACCTCGACAAGCTCGAACGTGCCGTCGCCGCCCTTGAGCCGCGCGGTGCGAAGGTCATCGCGGGCGTGCTCGTGCTGCGCAGCCCCCGCGTCATCGACTTCATCAACAAGCGCCTTGCGGGCCTGATGGTGCCCGACGCCGTGGCCGACCGGATACGCTCCGCGACGGACCCCGCCGAGGAGGCCGTACGCCTCGCGACGGAGCAGGTGCGTGCCGTGCGCGAGATCGCCCACGGCGTCCACGTCATGCCCCTTGGCCTGGATGCCGAGGTGCCTCGGATCCTGCGGGATGCCGGCCTTGCGGACGCCGAGTAGCCTGAGCGACCCGGACGGCCCCTAAGGTTCGCTCATTCACGGGCTGCTATCGGTCGTCCGCGCCCGTGGTGACGTGCCGCAGCACCGTTGCGACGTACGATATCCATGGAACGGTTTGCCTGCCAGCACGATGAGGGGCGATCCCGATGCGTGGGTATCAGGTGCCATACGCGGGTACGCAACCGGACGCGGGTGCGGTGCTCGCCTACGCGTTCGCCGATGATCGCGTGCGACGCTACGAGGCCCTGGCGTGCCTCCTCTCGGCTCCAGGGTCGTCACTAGAGCCGGTCGTCCGGGCCGTCATCGAGCCGTGCGAGGACTGCGCGTTCATCGATAGCCCGCACCTGCGCGAGATCCGCCGTGCCGGCGAGGATGCTCTGGCGTGGTGTCGGAACGTCGGCGATCCCTGCAGCCTGAGCGCGGAGTACGCCCGGCTCTTCGGCCTCCCCGGGGTAGCTCATCGCGAGCGCGGTATCCTGCCCGTGTGCGAAGGAGCGTACGTGGCCGGGGATCCCGACGAGCTGGCCGGGGAGCTGAGGAAGCAGTATGAGGCACTCGGCTTCTGGAGCGCCGCCGACTCGCGCACGGTGGAGTGTCCGGGACATGTCGGACAGGAGTTGGCGTTCGTCGCTCACTGCCTCATGCTGTCACGGCTCGGGCTCAGAGAGATGAGCCGGACCGCCGACAGCTTCATCATCGAACACCTGCTGCCGTGGGCGCTCGTGCTCGGCGCAGCGGTCGCCAACCAGGCGGCCAACCCCGTGCTGCGATACGCCGGCTGCACCCTTGAGCAGCTCATGGCGTGCGAGCGCCACCGGCTGCGTTCTCTGTCCGTGGCCTCGTAGCGTCCACGCGCTCCCGACGCGCCCCCGATACGGAGTATCATCGGGTCGGGGGGTGAGCGAACGTGAATCATCGCGCAGAGAACAGGGTCGAGCGGCAGGGATCACCCGGGCGTGCCTCGACGCTTCATCGGATCGCGAACCGCTGGCTCACCGTCGCCGTCCTGAGCACCGTCGCGGCCGGCGTCTTCTCGGCGCACCTGCTCATCGCCTTGCTCCACGAGGTCTCCACGGAGCCGCTCGAGGAGAGCGAGGCGGGCCGCGAGGGCGAGGGCGAAGTCCGGCTCGCGATGGGCCGAACGCCGGGCGGACAGGCCGAGTGGGCGAACTACGTCGTGCTCACGGAGTGGCTTTCCGAGCGCATCGACCGGCCCGTGCAGCTCCGGTACCTCACCGACCGCGAGGCCGCCGTCGAGGCGTTCGAGTCCGGGCAGGTGGACGCGGGATTCGTCTGCACGCGCAGCTATCTGACGTTGCAGGCCGAGGGCATCGTACGTCCTGTCGCCGTGCCGGTCACATCGGGTGCGACGACCGAGACCGCGATGCTCCTCGTGCGCGGCGACAGCGAGATCGCCTCGGCGGAGGGGCTCGAGGGCCGCACCGCCGCGATCTCATCCAAGACATCGGTCACCGGAGCCGGTTACCTGTACTGGCTTGCCGAGCGACAGGGCTGGGACGTCGAGTCACGCTTCGCGGAGCTCATCGTGTGCGGGACGCAGGAAGAGGCGCTCGATCTGCTGGCCGACGGCGCCGTCGACTGCACCGTGGGCTGCATGACCGAGGTCGCTGACTATCCGGCTGGCACCTTCCGGGCGCTTGCCGAGTCACCTCCATACGTCCTGCCGCCCTTCGTGGTCACGACGTCGCTCGACCCCGCGCTCGCCGATGCGATCACCGAGGCGCTGCTCGCCTTCGACGCGGGCGCCATGCTACCCCCCGGATCGGTGCTCGGCGGCTTCGAGCCCGTGAGCGCGCAGGACTACGCGTTCGCGCGCGACCTGATGGCGCACGTGCCCGAGGGGCTCGACCGCCGATGAGCTCGCGGGAGCCCAAGGTCCGCCACTCGCTCGGGTTCCGTTTCGTGGCGTTCATGGTCGCCGCCGAGGTCGTCTTCGGGCTGGGTCTGGGCGTCATCGTGGCGATGTTCAGCCTGCGCGCCGTGGCCCGCGAGCGCGCCGACAGCCTGCGCGATATCTCGGCGGTAGCCGCGGCGTCCATCATGCCCATCGTGGCGGAGCAGGATGAGCGCGCGCTGAACGCACAGCTCCGAAGTCTGATCGCCGTAGGGCAGGTGCACGGGATACAGGCCGTCAGCGTCCGCGACAGCGCAGGCCACGTGCTCGCCGAGATGGGGGAGCCGGTGCCCGAGGACGGGTCGCGCGGACTTCTCGAGCAGTTGACAGGGCCGCGCACGATCACGCACACGGTGGAGTACGCCGGGACCGCTGTGGCCGAGGTCACCGTCGGCTTCTCGGCGGCCGGGATCGACCGCTCGGTCACGGCCCCGCTGCTCGCTGCCGGGCTCGTCGTCGCGGGCGTGGCGCTCGTCTCGGTGCCCTGGAGCGTGTGGCTCGTGCTGCGCTCGGTCGTGCAGCCGCTTGCCGCGCTCACCGAGGACGCCGCCCGGGTGGCCGAGGGCGACCTGTCCTTCCAGGCGGGTGCGTCGCGTGCCGATGAGATCGGACTGCTCTCCCGCGCGCTCTCAGAGATGGCCTCCCAGCTCGAGGACAAGGAGCGTCGCCTGCTCGGCTCCCTATCCTCGCTCGAGGAGGCGTACCGCTCGGAGAGCCGCATGAAGGACGAGATCGAACAGCTCATGCGCACGAAGTCGGACTTCGTCGCGGTCGCATCGCATGAGCTGCGCAACCCGCTCGCCGTGGCGCGACTCTACTCGGAGATGCTCGAGCGCGGCGTATACGGGGAGCTGAGCCCGGAGCAGACGCAGGCGGTCGAAGCGGTGGTCGCCGCCGCCGCGCGTCTCAGCTCCATCGTCAGCGACCTCATGGACGCGGCGCTCCTGGAGCGGGGCGAGCTGCCGATGCGCTTTGAGGCGGTGGAGCTGCGCGATGTCGTCCGCAAGGCGGGGCGGGACGCCGCGGCGCTCGGTCTGCGCGTGAGCGTGCGAGTGAGCGCGAGCGCGCCTGGCGGCGAGGTGTGGGTGAGGGCGGACCGGCTCCGTATCCGGCAGGTGCTCGACAACCTGCTCTCCAACGCCCTCAAGTACTCCCCAGAGGGGGAGACCGTGGCGCTGTGGATCGAGCGCGACCCCGGTACGGCGCGGGTCGTCGTGAAGGACAACGGCCCGGGGCTCGAGCCCGAAGACGACCTCTTCACGCTCTTCAATCGCTCCGACCCCGATCCGCGCCATGCCGGGCTGGGCCTCGGGTTGGCGATCAGCGCGCGCATCCTGCAGGCCCATGACGGTCGTCTCTACGCCCGCCGGCCCGCGGGCGGCAGCGGGAGCGAGCTCGTCATGGAGCTGGCTGCCGTCGACGACCCCGACGAGATCCGTCCGGCCGAAGGATCGGTGAACGTGACGTGACACACGAGTCCAGCCGGGGCGCGACGATCATGATCGTGGAGGATGACGCGGGTCTGGCCGAAGGACTGGGCCGTCTGCTCGAGTCTAACGGCATGACCGCCCACGTCCTCACGAGCGGGCTGAGCGCCGTGTCCACCGCCACCAGGGTCCGCCCCGACCTCATCGTGCTCGACGTCGTGATGCCCGGGATCGACGGGTGGGAGCTTCTGGCCCGCATGCGGGAGAGCGCCGTCCTGGCGACCGTGCCGGTGATGATGCTCACGGCGCGCTCGGCGGTGGATGACCGTGTGCGGGGGCTCGAGATGGGTGCGGACGACTACCTCACCAAGCCCTTCGCGATACGCGAGTTCCTCGCCCGCGTAGACGTCCTGTTGCGCCGTGGCAACGAGCGGGCCTCAGGCGGGAAGCTCCCCGTCATCTCGAAGGCGGGCGAGCGTCGTCTCGTGGACGTGTCCGAGATCGAGTATGCGGCCTCCGGACCGGACGGGACGCGCCTGTTCTCGGCACGGGCTGAGACGCGCTGCCCGTGGTCGCTGCGGGAAGTGGTGGAGCACAGCGGCCCCACCATGATGCGTGTCCACCGGTCCTATGCCGCGAACGTAGCCGCTGTCCACGGCTGTCGCTGGGTGACATCGTCACGCTTCGTGCTGATCGTCGGCGATGCCGGCCGTGAGGTGCCGGTGGGTCGCCAGCACATCGCCGAGGTGCGTCACCGACTCGGACTGTCGTAGAGTAGGCCCAGACGCTGGCCGTCAGGGGCGGGGAGGCTGAGGCATGCAGCGCGAGGATGATCGCATGACCGCCGTGGACGCCGGGTGCGCGTGCGCCCTGGGCGATCGGCGGCGTGCCTACGAGATCCTCGCCCGCTTCTTCGGCGGGTCCGCGCGCGGGCTCGGGGCGAGTATCGGGCCGCTGCTGGTCGCGACGAGCACGTGTCACCTGCGGCCCTACATCGACCAGGCGGCCATCGAAGCCACCGCGCGCGACTCCGAGGACGCTCTGCGCGACGCTGCGGGAGAGCAGGCGTTCGAGAGCGCGCGGCGCGCCCTTATCGGCGGTGCGGACGGGTTCGATCCCTTCGTGCACGTCGTCCCCTCGAACGAGTGCGTGTTCCTCGGCGGCGACGTCTGCACCGCGCGGGTGCGCGCGCACTACCAGGCCGCGGGATACGCGGCGCCCGAGACGCTGACCGAGTGCCTCGGAGACGACCACATCGCGGTCGAGCTGGACTTCATGCGCTTCCTGCTCGAACGCGTGACCCGGGGGGAGGCCGACGCTGCGGGCTGCGCCTCACGCTTCTTCGCGGACCACTTGAGCGCCTGGGCGGTTCTGTTCGCCGTCGTGGTGAGCCGCGGCGCCGAGCATCCCGCCCTGCGCCTGGCAGGGCTTGTGCTCGACAAGTTCGTCGCCTGCGAGGCGGTCACGTTCCGCCATGCCGTCCCGGCGCACTGCGCGCTGCGCGGACCTGCCGCGTAGCCTGGCGGAGTATACTGTTCGGCACGGATGCAATCCCACCGAGAGGAGCGCCATGACCCCCGGGCGACCGTCGATCGACACCTGGCTGGAGGAGATCAAGTCCGGCGGCGAGACTGCCGGGGTCGGGATGTTCCTCGCGCACAACGGCATCGTCCGCGCGAGCTCGCGGGACGGACGCGCGGTCACGGGCATGGAGCTTGCCGTGGACAGGGAGCGTCTCGCCCAGATCGTGGAGACGGCGCGCCTGATGGAGGGGATCGCCCACGTCCGCGTGTGGGTGAACGAGGGGACGCTCGACGTCGGGGATGACATCATGTACGTGCTCGTGGGCGGGGATGTCCGCGAGAACGTCTTCGGCGCGCTCCAGGCCCTCGTCACGATGATCAAGACCGAGGTCGTGGCCGAGACGGAACGATACGAGTGACGTCTACGGGTCCGGGAAGCCGAGCAGCAGCCGGATGACGGCGTGCGCCTGGTGCGCCGCCGCGACCATGACGCGTGACGCGAACAGCGGATGACCTTCTCGGACATCGCTCGTGAGATCGCCGACGACGAAGAGGCGTTCAGCGAAACGCTCGGTGACGATGGCGTTCGCTGAGCCGTAGCCGGCCAGTCCGGATGCGGTGACCAGCGGCGTGTCCGGCAGGTCGCGCAGCACCGTGTTGATGATCATCGCCTTGGTGTCCGCGCAGTCCACGGCTTCGATGATCACGTCCGCTCCTTGCGCGATCCGGACGACGTTGTCAGCGGTGAGCGTCTCGCTCACGAGCGTCAGGCTGACGTCGGGGTCGATGCGCATGAGGGTGGCGGCGAGCGCCTCGGTCTTGAGCATGCCGATCTGGTCGCGGAAGAACAGCTGCCGGTTCAGGTTGCCGGGATCCACCCGGTCGAAGTCGACGAGCGTCATCGTGAGCAGACCGCTCCGCAGGAGCATCGCCGCGATGTTGCTGCCGAGGCCGCCCACCCCGAGGATGCATGCCGAGCACTCGCGCAGACGGGCGCGGAGCTCGGCGTCGAGTTCGACCGGCGGGACCGGCACCCGCACGTCGGGACGGTCGTGCGGTCTCAGGTCGCTGTAGTCGGGCATGCCTCAGCCTCCGGCCACCGGCGGGAAGATCGCCAGGCGGTCGCCGTCGTGCAGGGCCGCGTCCTCCTCGGCATGGCGCCCGTTGACGAACACGACGCGCGGCTGGTCCGGCAGCCCGAGCGTCTCGATCACCTCGGCTATCGTCGTGCCGTCAGGCAACTCGAACGACCGCGGAGCGCGGCCGCCCTTGCCGTCCGGCTGGAACGCGGCGAGATGCGCGAAGAGCGCGACGTCGACGTGCATGTGCATCCCTCGTTCGATGTGCGGGGCGGACCGTGTTCGGGCCCGCCCCGCGTGTCGTCGGCGTGCGGAACGTCGTTGCTAGATACCCATCGCCGCCGCGGTCTCGGGCACGAAGTCGTAGACCGAGTCCAGGTCCTCGTCGGAGACGGTGAAGACGACGTCGAGCGGCGGGAGCGCGTCGGTCTTGAAGAACTCGGGCAGCCGGTCGTCGGCCGCGGTGAAGCCGGCCCGCTGGTTGAAGATGCGCTCGTAGGTGAGCGTCTCCTTGCCGAGCTGCATGAGCGCGTCCACGTCCCACGCGTCACCGGTGTGCGCTGCGGCCATCTCGTGGATCGCGGCGAACGCCTCGGGGATGTCGAGCACGGGGAACGCCACGAAGATGCAGAAGCCGAGCGAGTCGAGCATCGCGGTCGCGATCTGCAGGTTCTTGGAGAGCTCCGCCTGGCCTTCCGAGGTCAGCGGGTCGATATAGCCCCCGACCTTGAGGATGTTGGTGGCCACGCTGTAGCCTGCGGTGTGGTCCGCGCCCATCGTCGAGGTGGCGTACGTGACGCCGATTCCCTGGACGGCGCGCGGGTCATACGCCGGCAGCGCCTGGTGCTTGACCACGGGGATGCGCTTCACACCGAACTTGATGCCGGTCGCCTCGGCGCCGTCCCAGATGACCCGCATCTCGGGGTCATCGAGCCCCGCGTTGAGCGCCTTGAGCGCGGCAGAGCCGTCGCCGAACGCGATCGCGCCGGAGTCCATGTAGACGGCCAGCGTCGCGCCCATCTCGATGGTGTCGAGACCGAGCTCGCCGCACGCGCGGTCGAGGTCGGCGATCGCATCGAGGTCGCTGATGCCGCAGTCCGCGCCCATCGACCAGGCGGTCTCGTACTCCGGGCCCTTGGTCTTGTAGTGGCCGTCTTTGTCGACCCAGTAGCGCGAGCACTGGATCACGCAGCCGGTGTGGCAGCCGTGCTGCGCGTTGCCCCCGCGCTCGAGGATGGTGTCACGCTGGCGCTCGCCGCCGATATCGTCCGCGCTCTCGAACGAGCCTTCCGAGAAGTTCCGCGTCGGCAGGCCGCCCGCCTCGGACAGGATGTTGGTGAGCACGTTGGTGCCGTACGTCGGCAGCGCCTGCCCGGAGACCGCGTGCTCCTTCATCGCGGCTGCGAACCGCTTCATCGCGGCGTTGAACGCCTCCTTGTCGGCGTGGTCGAGGTAGCCGAGCCCCTTGTCGGAGACGACGACGGCCTTGAGCCCCTTGGAACCCATGACCGCACCGAGCCCGCCTCGGCCGGCGAAGCGGTTCGGGTAGCCCTTGGGGTCGGAGACCGCGATTGCCGCCGCACGAGCGCCCATCTCGCCGGCGGGGCCGATCGTGATGGTGGCGTAGCGGTCGTCATCGGCGCGCATCTCGGCGATGCGGTCGCTGAGCGCGTAGTTCGTGAGTCCCTTCCAGTCGTCGACACGCTCCAGGCGCGCCTCGCCGCCGGACTCGATGACGAGCATGTAGAGCCCGTCGTCCGCCGGCTTGCCCGTCACGACGATCGCGGCGATCCCGTTGCGCGCGAGCGCATGAGCGGCCTGCCCGCCGGAGTTCGATTCCTTGATGCCCCCGGTGAGCGGGCTCTTGGCGCCGATCGAGATACGGCCGCCGTTGGGGGCGGTCGTCCCGCCGAGCAGTCCGGGCGAGATCACGAGCACGTTGTCCGGGCCGAGGGGATCAGCGTCGGCCGGCACTTCCGAGAAGATCACGGCGTCGGTGAGCGCCCGCCCTCCGTAGCGTGCCCAGGCCTCGGGCAGCGGCTGTCGTTCGATGGTACCCGACGACATGTCCACACGTAGCAGTTCTCTCATAGCGACCTCCCTTTCCGTCCCCGGGGAACGCGCCGGATCGCCGGCACGCGCAACGGACCTCCATCCATTGTGCATACCCGTTGCCACGTAGTCGAATACCGATTCCCGGCGTGATTCGAGTGGTTGCGGCGTCCGGACGGGGAGACGCAGGGAAGACGAGGGGTCAGCCCTCGACCCGCGCGGTCCCGGTCGGCTCGGCGAAACTGAATCGACGGCCTTCGGTCTTGGCCGCGTACATCGCCATGTCCGCCGCGTGCATGAGCTCGCTGAAGCTGCGACCGCACTCCGGGTAGAACGCGATCCCGATGCTGAGGTCGATGTCGATCGCGCCGCGCGAGGTCGCCGCGGGCTCGGCCATCACGTCGAGGATCTTGCGCGCCACGAGCTCGACCGCCTCGGGCGAAGGGGTCTGCGGCAGCAGGATCGTGAACTCGTCGCCGCCGAGGCGCGCGACGGTGTCGGACTTCCGGACGCAGTCGACGAGCCGGCGGGCGACCTCGGCCAGCAGCTCGTCGCCGGCCGTGTGCCCGAGCGTGTCGTTGACCGCCTTGAAGTCGTCGAGGTCCATGAACATGACGGCGAACGTCGCTTCCTCCCGCTCGGCCCGGTGGATGGCCACCGCGAGACGGTCGTCGAAGAGCGCGCGATTGGGCAGACCGGTGAGGATGTCGTAGTACGCCATGTGGCGGATGGTCTCCTCGGCCTCCTTCCGCGCGCTGATATCGTGCGCTACGGCCTGCACTGCGGGCCTGCCGTGGTAGGTGAGCGGTGTCGCGGCGATCTCCACGTGCATGAGGCTGCCGTCGACGCGCTTCATGCGCACCTCGGTCGCTCCCACCGCCTCGCGCTCCAGCGTGGTGCGACGGATGCGCGACGCCGCGAGCTCGTGGTCGTCGGGGTGCACGAGCTCCATCACGTGTCCGCCGAGAAGGTCCTCCGGCCCGTCGTAGCCGAGCATCCGCGCGCCCTGGGGGTTGATGAACGCGATGACTCCCTCGATGTGGACGAGGATGAGGTCAGGGGAGAGCTCGACGAGGCGGCGGAAGCGCTCCTCGGACTCGCGCAGGAGCTTCTCGGCGTTCTTGCGCTCGGCCACCTCGGCCTTCAGGTCGCGGTTCGCCTGCTCGAGCTCGGCGGTCCGCTCGCGAACGCGGTCTTCCAGACGCTCGCTGTACTCCTGGAGCGAGAACTCGGCGCGCTTGATCTCGGAGATGTCGCGCGTGACCGCTGCCACCGACTCCGCGCTGCCGCTCTCGCCGGGGATGGGGTACCAGGTCTGCTCGAGCCACTGGTCGTCGCCGTCGGGGCGAACCCTGCGCCGGACCGCGACGGCGGTGGCCTCGGTCCTCAGGACGTAGCGGACCCGGCAGCCGTCGCACGGGTCGTCGGAACCCTGGAGCGCCGTGTGACACAGCGCGCCGATGACGGCTTCCGGCTCCACGCCGAAGATGTCGGCGACGCGGCTGTTGGCGTAGCGCACGTGGAAGTCGGGGTCCACCACGAGTATCGCGTCGGGGCTGTGGTCGTAGACGAGCCCGAGCTTCATGCGCTCGTGCGCAAGCTCGCGCTCGGTGTGCTCGTGGTGCTTGAGCAGCCGCCGCGTGTACGCGATGCTCGCGAGCACGAGGGCGATAGCGAGCACGCGTGAGGCGATCGCCGGCGCGTTGGGGGTGAGGAGCTGCGCGAGGAGGCCGCCCGGCTCGCCGTGGAGGAATGCGCGGAGCGCAGAATCACCGACCCAGACGACGATGACGGCTCCCGCTCCCACGGCGATGAGGGGCGGCACGACATGCGCACTGCCCGATGTGCCCTGCTGGCGCATCTCGGTCCCCCATCTCGGCAGCCAGCACGTTCCCCGGTTGGATTAAGGTTACCTCATCAACTGCCGTTTGTATCGGTATGTCGCGTGCCGGAGGTTAGCGGAAGCCGCGCCGCGCGGGTCTTCGCATGGGGCCGTACGCGCCGTGCCACGGTGGTACAATCGTCGGACTCGTTGACCCTGTCTCGTGGAGGTCGCTATGCACATCATCGTGCTCGGGGGCGGACCGGGCGGACACGCGGCGGCATTCGAGGCGGCACGCCTCGGCGCCGACGTGACGCTCGTGGAGCGCGACCGTCTCGGCGGGACGTGCCTGAACTGGGGCTGCATCCCCACCAAGACGATCCTGCGCTCGGCGCACATCGTCGCCGACACCCGCAACGCCCGGAAGTTCGGGTTGAACGCCGCTGTGGCGAGCGTCGACGTGGAGGCGCTGCGCGCCCGCAAGGAGGGAGTCGTCGACGAGCTCGTCGGGCAGGTCGAGGGAACCGCGCGTCGGCTCAAGGTACGGGTCGTCGAGGGGGAGGGCGTGCTCGCCGATCCGCGGAGCGTGCGTGTGACCCGCGCCGACGGTGGCGTGGAGACCGTCACCGGTGATGCCGTGATCCTCGCCACCGGCTCGGTCGTCTTCAAGCTCCCGTCGATCGACCACGAGATGCCCGGCGTCTGGACGAGCGACGACGCCGTCTCGCTCGTGGACATCCCCAAGGACATCGTCATCATCGGCGGAGGCGTCATCGGCCTGGAATTCGCGTGCGCATACGCGGCGTTCGGCAGCCGCGTCGCCGTCGTCGAGCTCATGGAGCAGGTCCTGCCCGGCAACGACCGCCGCGTGGTGAAGCAGACGCAGGCATCGCTCGAGGCGATGGGCGTCGAGTTCTATCTGGGAGACGCCGTCGAGCGTGTGGAGCGCGCCGGCGAGCGGATGTCGAGCACCCTGCGCAGCGGCACGACGCTCGAGAGCGATGTCGTCATGAGCGCGGTCGGCCGCGTGCCCAACTCGGCGGGCTTCGGCTTCGAGGAGGCGGGGATCGAGCTCGACCGGCGCGCCGTGAAGGTGGACGCTGACTTCCGCACGAGCGTGGAGGGCGTCTACGCGGTCGGCGACCTCATCGGCGGCATGATGCTCGCGCATGTGGCCGAGGAGGAAGGCGTCATCGCCGCGCGCAACGCGGTGGCTGAGCTCTCGACCGTCGGCGCGGAGGCGCAGCTTGAGAGCGTGCGCTACGACTGCATCCCCGCGTGCGTCTACACGTTCCCCAACGTGGCGGTCGTGGGCTCTTCGCGCGATGCGGCCAAGGAGCGCGGCATCGACGCCGTGCAGGCCGTCGCCAAGTTCGCTGCCAACGGCAAGGCGCTCGGGGAGGGCGAGGCCGAGGGCTTCGTGCAGGTGGTGGCCGAGAAGGGCAGCGGTCGCATCATCGGATGCCAGATCGTCGGCCCGCACGCCGTCGAGACGATCCACGAGGTCGCGCTCGCGATGCGCGAGGACCTCACGGTGCTCGAGGTGGCCGAGATGGTGCATGCGCACCCGACCGTCTCGGAAGTGATCAAGATGGCCTGCCGCGACGCGGCCGGCAAGTGCGGCTGCTGACACCGTGGCCCGGTACCGGCACGGTGAGACGGGCGCGACGGCGCGGCTTCCCGAATGGATGCGCCGCCCCATCGCGCGTGAGGGCTCCTACGAGACCGTGAAGCAGTTGATGGAGCGGCTCGAGCTGCACACGGTCTGCGACTCGGCCCGTTGCCCCAATCGAGGAGAGTGCTACAGCAGCGGCACGGCCACGTTCCTCGTGGCCGGCGACGTCTGCACGCGCGGATGCCGCTTCTGCGCCGTCGATGGCGGGGCGCCTGCCCCGCTCGACCCCGGAGAGCCCGCGCACATCGCCGAGGCGGTGCTGGCGATGCGGCTCAAGCACGCGGTCGTCACGATGGTGACCCGCGACGACCTTCCCGACGGCGGCGCGGCGCACGTGGTCGCCGTCATCTCCGCGATCCGCGAGGTCTCGCCGGGCACGCGGGTCGAGGTGCTCGTAAGCGACTTCGGCGGCGACCTCGGGGCGGTCGACGCGGTGTCGGGCGCCGGCCCCGACGTCTTCAACCACAACATCGAGACGGTGCCCCGTCTCTACGGTCAGGTGCGGCCGGGGGCGGAGTATCAACGGAGCCTTGACGTGCTAGCTCACGTCGCGCGCTCCCGCGCCGGAATGCTGGTCAAGTCCGGTCTCATGGTCGGCCTGGGGGAGACGCCCGCCGAGGTGGAAACGGTGCTGCGCGACCTGCGGGAGGTCGGATGCACGCTCGTCACCATCGGGCAGTACCTGCGGCCGGGCGCCCGTCATCTGCCGGTGGCCGAGTTCGTGTCGCCCGAGACGTTCGATCGCTATGCGCGCCTGGCCGAGGAGCTCGGCTTCACGGGTGTCGCGAGCGCGCCGTTCGTGCGCAGCAGCTATCACGCAGGTGAGATGGCGGACGGGGAAGCGTCGGTCTAGGTGCCCGTACGGCCGAGCACGATGGGGTCGGCGGCGCGGTCGCGGCCGGCCTGCTTGGCCGAGTAAAGCCCCTGGTCGGCGGTCGCGAGCAGACGATCGATGCTGCGCGGAAGCGACCCCGCGTCATCCGCGGCGACGACGCCGCCGATCGACACGCTGAGCGACAGGCGCGTGCCGTCGGGACCGATGAGCTCGATGGCACGAACCGTCTGGAGTATGCGGTCGGTGAGCAGGCAGTACTCGTCGGCGTCCGTCTCCGGAGCGATCACCGCGAACTCGTCACCCCCGTAGCGCACGACGAGGTCGGACGCGCGGATGGCGCGGCTGACGCCCTGGGCGATCGCCTCGAGCGCTGCGTCGCCGGCGGAGTGCCCGTACTCGTCGTTGAGCTCCTTGAAGCGGTCCACGTCGACGAGAAGCACCGCGAGCGGTCGTCCGTAGCGGGCCGACCACGCCGCCCACTGAGGCAGGTGCGTGTCGAGCGCGCGCCGGTTATGGATGCCGGTAAGCGGGTCGCGGGTGGCGAACACGGCGAGCCGAAGGTTGTCGCGCCACGTGCGTGAGAGGATGCTCGCGAGGAACGCAGGGAGGGTGTCTCCCGCATAGTGCCGCTCGATCGCCTCCACGAGCCGCTGCAGGTGGCGGTCGTACGCCTGGTGTCGCTGCTCCGCTCGGCCTGGCTCGGTGAGGTCGATGAGCTCGCCGAAGATCGGGTCGATCATGAAGAACTCGATGCGAGCGGCGAGCGCGAGCATCGCCTGAGGCTCGCAGTCGGTGAAGTCGGATGGCAGAAGCTGCCGCAGTTCGAGCTCGAGCGACTCGAGCCGCGCCGCCAGCCCCGCGGTGTCGTTGACCACGTCGGGGAGCAGGCCCTCCTCCCAGGCGCGCAGGAGGTCACGCCACCACGCGACGTGGGAGCCTTCCTCTCGCGACATGACGCGGAGCGTCTCGGCCAGCTCCGGGTCGTCGCACACCGCCGCCATCGACGCGTAGGTCTGCTCGGCGAGCGTGTCCATCGCAACGCAGTGCTCGAGGATCTCCCGCATGCACGCCTCCCTCGTCTGACAAGAGCATATCCCAAATCCGGCTGCTAGGATTGGCGCATGGCATACGAACCACGCACGTATCGGCATACGGTCAGCGCCTCGGGGCTCCAGACGTTTCAGGTCGTGCGTCGGGAGACCGACCTGCAGATCAGCGCCGTGCGCGATCTGACGTCGGAGGCGGTCGAGCTCGTGGATGCGCTCCGTGCCGACCTGGAGCGCTACATCGGGCGCGTGCCGCGTTTCGCCGAGAGCTACGCGCCGCTCGATGTGGAGCCCGGCGCATCCGAGATCGTGCGCGCGATGGCCGCGGCCGCGCAGGCGGCGGGCGTGGGACCGATGGCGGCGGTGGCGGGCGCGATCGCCGAGCGCGTCGCGCGCGGGCTGGCCGAGAAGAGCCCCGACGTCATCGTGGAGAACGGCGGGGACCTGTACATGATGGGCGCTCACCCGAGAACGGTCGCGCTCTGGGCCGGCACGTCCCCGCTCTCGGGGCGGGTGGGGATCGCGTTCGACGCCGATCGGATGCCGATCGCGGTGTGCACCTCCTCGGGGACCATCGGGCACAGCCAGTCGTTCGGCCGCGCCGACACCGTGACGGTCATCGCCCGCGATGGCGCGCTTGCGGACGCCGTGGCGACCGCGCTCGCCAACAGGGTGCGGGATGCCGGGGACGTCTCGGCCATCCTGCGGCACGCCGAGGGCATCGAGGGCGTCTCGGGCGTCGTGGTCATCCTCGGCGATCATCTCGGCGCATGGGGCGATGTGCGCCTCACGCACGTGGAGGAAGATACAATACGACCCGGTACGCCGAGCGCTGAGAGGGGCAACCGTGGACAGCATCGATGAACTGGATATGTTCGAGGCCGAGCGCCGGATGGCGCTCTACAACGAGTACCGTGACGCTGCGCGCGTCTTCACGTACTACATCGAGACCGAGCTGCGCGCGTATCTCGCCAACGACGTCGCGGTCGAGCCGGTGAACGGGCCCGGAGGCGTCTACTTCAAGGTCACGCTCACCGACGTGTGGATCTACGAGGCCGAACGGCTCAATCGCTTCGTGCCCGAGGCCGTCATCTGGTCGGTGACCGACGTGCACGTCCAGAAGCTCAAGGCCGAGGAGTAGAGCCGGATGGCATCAGACGGCGTCGAGGTTCCGGGCGCTCGCGACCGCGCAGCGGAGCGCGCTCGCAAGCTTCGCGAGGAGATCCGCCACCACAACTGGCGGTACTACGCGCTCGACGAGCCCGAGATCAGCGACGCGGCCTACGATGCGCTCGTACGCGAGCTCGAGGCGATCGAGAACGAGTATCCGGAGCTGGTGACGCCCGACTCGCCGACGCAGCGCGTCGGCGCACCGCCCGGCGACCAGTTCGCGCCCGTCACCCACGTGCAGCGCATGTACTCGCTCGACAACGCGATGGGTCTCGACGAGCTCGACGCCTGGCTCGAGCGCATGGAGCGGGAGGTCGGCGGACGCTCGTGCGCGTACGTCTGCGAGCTCAAGATCGACGGCAGCAGCATCGCGCTCACCTACGAGGACGGCAGGCTCGCGACAGCAGCCACGCGCGGCGACGGCACCACCGGCGAGGACGTGACCGCCAACGCCCGGACCGTGAAGAGCATCCCGCTCGTGCTGCTCCACGAGGCGGAGGGCCGCATCGACGTGCGCGGCGAGGTCTACATGCCCAAGGAGAGCTTCGCCCGGCTCAACGAGGAGCAGGACGAGGCGGGCCAGCAGCCGTTCGCCAACCCGCGCAACGCCGCGGCCGGCTCGCTCCGCCAGAAGGATCCCGCGGTGACCGCGTCGCGCGACCTCTCGGCGTTCATGTACCAGGTCGTCCAGACCCGCGCGCTCGGCATCACGACGCAGAGCGAGGCGCTCGGCTGGCTGCGTGCCGCCGGCTTCAAGGTGAACCCCGACATCACGACGTGCGCCTCGGCCGATGAGGTCCGCGCGTTCTGCGAGCGGGCGCTCGAGATCCGCAACGACCTGCCGTACGAGATCGACGGCGTCGTGGTGAAGGTGGATTCGTTCGCGCTCCAAGACGAGCTCGGGTACACCGCCAAGGCGCCCCGCTGGGCGATCGCGTTCAAGTTCCCTCCCGAGGAGAAGACCACGACGCTCACGGACATCCGCGTGAGCGTCGGCCGCACCGGCGCGATGACGCCGTACGCGGTCTTCGAGCCGGTCACGGTGGCGGGTTCCACCATCGCGCGCGCCACGCTGCACAACGAGGACGAGGTCGCGCGCAAAGGCGTCCTCATCGGCGACACGATCGTCGTGCGCAAGGCCGGCGACGTGATCCCCGAGGTCGTCGGTCCCGTCGAGCGGCTGCGCGACGGCTCCGAGCGCGCCTGGGAGATGCCCGACCACTGCCCCTCGTGCGGCGCGAAGGCGTATCGCCCGGAGGGGGAGGCCGTCTGGAGGTGCCCGAACGCCGCGTGCCCGGCGCAGCGGCACGAGCGCATCCTGCACTGGGCGGGTCGCGGCGCGATGGACATCGACGGGCTCGGCGAGGAGATCGCCGCGCGTCTTGAGGAGACCGGGCTCGTCTCGGACATCGCCGACCTCTACGCGCTCACGTTCGAGGACCTCGCCGGGCTCGATACCGGCCGGACGCGCAAGGACGGCTCGGCGGTGCTGCTCGGCGAGACGATCGCCGGCAAGCTCATGGCGAGCATCGAGGCGAGCAAGGAGCGTCCGCTCGCGCGCCTGCTGTTCGGGCTCGGCATCCGGCACGTCGGCTCGACCGTCGCGGAAGCGCTTGCCGACGCCTACGGGAGCGTCGACGCGCTCGCCGGGGCGTCGGAGGCGGAGCTGGCCGAGGTGGAGGGCGTCGGACCGGTGATCGCCGAGAGCGTGCGCCGCTTCTTCGATGCCGAGGAGAACCTCGCGCTCATCGGACGGCTGCGCGAAGCGGGCGTCCGGATGGAGGCCGAGCGCGGGGAGGAGCTCCCGCAGACGCTTGCCGGTCTCACGTTCGTGCTCACGGGCGCGCTCGAGCGCTGGACGCGCGACGAGGCGGCGAACGCGCTCAAGGCGCGGGGTGCCAAGGTGTCGGGAAGCGTGAGCAAGAAGACGTCGTACGTGGTGGTAGGCGCCGAGCCGGGGAGCAAGTTCGACAAGGCCCGCGAGCTCGGCGTGACGACGCTTGCCGAGGACGAGATGGAGCGTCTGCTCGAGGGCGAGCCGCCGGGAGACGAAGCGTGAGCCCGGAGCCGCTCGTGCCGCTCAGGTGGTCGACCGGCAGTGTGCTGCTGCTCACCGTCATCGTCGTCGCTCTCATGCTGGCAGCGGGAGCGCTCGCCGTCAGCGCGTCCGATGTCCTGGGCGTGACGGGCGACGCGCTCACCCTCGCGCAGCTCGGCATCCTCACCGCCGCTTATGCGCTGCCGTTCTCCGTGGTGTGGCAGCGTGCCCGGGCGGCGGAGGTGACGCTCGCCGCCGCGTTCGGCTTTCGTCGCTTCGAGGCAGGTCGAAGCATCGCCGCGGCCATCGGGACCGTCGTCATCGCGCGCCTGGTGAACGTGGCGTACACGTCGCTCCTCTCGGCCCTCGGTGTCGAGCCGCCCTCCGCCATCGATATCACGCGACTCTTCCCGGACACGCCCGTGGGCATCGTCGCCACCGTGCTGCTCGTGCTCCTCGTCGCGCCGCTGGCCGAGGAGGCCCTGTTCCGCGGCGTGATCTACGCGGGGTTGCGGGACCGCTATGGCGAGCTCGTGGGTCTCGTAGTGTCGTCCGGCGTGTTCGCGGCCTTCCACTTCGAGCTCTACGTCTTCGCGCCCATCTTCGTGCTCGGGCTGCTGCTCGGCCGGATCATGTCACGCTCGCGCTCGCTCTGGCCGGCGGTGATCGCGCACGCGCTCTTCAATGCATCGGCGCTGGTCATCCTATACGTGTTGCCGGCGCTCGGCCTTGCGTGCGCACCCACCGGCACGGGAACGGCGCTCCTGTGAGCCCTCGGGCCAAGCTCCTCATCACGCCGCGGGCGTGCGACCGGTGCGGGCGCTGTCTTGCCGCCTGCCCTCACAACGCCGTCCGAGTGGGACGCGCCTACATCATGGTGGACTGGGCGCGGTGCGACGGCTGCGCCAAGTGCGTGGCGGTCTGCGAACGGGGCGCGCTCGCCGCCGCCGACTCCGCGCGCGCGACGCCACGCGCCCGGAGCGCCTCCAGCAAGCCGACGCCCTCCGCCAGGCGGCCACGCTCCGGGACGGTCGCCGCGAAGCCGCGGGCGGCATCGGCTCGCGCGGGCGGCCGGCTCGCCGCGGGCGAGTGGAGCGTCCTGGAAGCTGTCGCCGCCATCTCCGTGACGTTCGCGGCGTTCATGGCCAAGGAGGTGGTGCTGCTCTCGGACGCTGTGCGCGGCTTGCCGGCCGACGTACAGGCGCCGGTGCGCGTGGGTGTCCTTGCGCTCTACTACATCATCCAGCTGGTGCTGCTCTCCTGGCTCGTGAGCCGCCGGGACGAGGGGTTCGCCGAGGCGCTGCGTCTGCGTCGGCCGCGGGGCGGCTTCTTCCAGGCGATGCGCTCTGTCTGGCTCGTGGTGGCGGGGCTCCTCGCAACGCGCGCAGTCGCCACGGTCTATGGGCTCGTGACGCGCGAACTGGGCCTCACTCCCCAGGCGGGGACCGAGACGGTCACGCGGGTCTTCGGCACGCAGATCGGCGGCCTGCTCCTGGCGTTCGTCATGCTCGTCATCGTCGGCCCCTTCGTGGAGGAGCTCATCTTCCGCGGCGTGTTCATGCGCGGCCTGGAGTCTCGCATCGGCGCGTGGCCGGCGATCGCGGTGCAGGCGCTCGTCTTCGCCGCATTCCACCGGTCGTGGTGGCTGCTCTTCCCTATGACGGGTCTCGGCGTGGCGCTCGGTTGGCTCGCGCACGAGCGGGACAGCCTCTGGCCGGCTGTCGCCCTGCACGCGGCGTACAACGCCGTGTCGCTGCTGGCGGTGGCGTGGGTGCTTGTCTCGGCATGAGGTATGGCCGTCCGCGGAGAGCGCATGCTCCGCTATCATAGGACGCGTCCGTTCCACCGCGCCTGGAGGACCGTATGCCCATCTCCGAGTCCGATGTCCGGCATGTCGCCATGCTGGCACGCCTCGCCCTCTCCGACGAGCAGGTGACGCAGCTTACCGAGGAGCTCGGCGCCATCCTCGGCCATATCGACGAGCTGCAGCACCTCGACCTTGCCGACGTGCAGCCCACGGCGCATCCGCTCGACATGACGAACGTCATGCGATCGGACGAGGTCCGGCCTGGTCTCACGCGCGAAGACGCGCTGGCCAATGCCCCTCAGACCGAGGACGGGGCGTTCGTCGTGCCCCCCATCGTCGGGGGAGGGGATGACGCGTGATCGACCTGAACACGCTCACCGCGCGCGAGGTGCGCGACCGCGTCGTCGCCGGCGATGTCTCCGCGCGGGAGGTGGCCGAGGCGGCGTTCGCGCGCATCGAGGCGGTCGACGCAAGCGTGCACGCGTTCCTCGAGCTCACCCCTGAGATCGCGTACGAGGCCGCCGGGCGGATCGACGCCGCGATGGCCGCCGGCGAGCCCGTAGGACCCCTCGCGGGTGTGCCGGTGGCCCTGAAGGACAACATGAACCTCGTCGGAACGCATACGACGGCAGGGTCGAAGATCCTCGGGCCCTACCGGAGCGTCTACGACTGCACCGCCGCGCGGCGCCTGCTCGACGCGGGCGGCATGCTCGTCGGCAAGTGCAACCTCGACGAGTTCGCCTTCGGCTCGTCCACCGAGAACAGCGCGTACGGCCCCACGCACAACCCCTGGGACCTCTCGCGCGTACCCGGCGGCTCGTCGGGTGGCAGCGCGGCGGCCGTGAGCGCCGGCATGGCGGCGATCGCGCTCGGCAGCGACACCGGCGGGTCGATCCGGCAGCCGGGGGCGCTTACGGGGACCGTCGCGCTCAAGCCTACCTACGGCCGCGTCTCGCGCTACGGCGTCATCGCGTTCGGCTCGTCGCTCGACCAGATCGGGCCGTTCGGCAAGTCGGTCGAAGACTGCGCGCTCGCGCTGGAGGCGATCGCGGGGAAAGACCCCCTGGACGCCACGAGCGCAGCCGAGCCCGTGCGGTCGTACGCGGCGGGCCTCGGCGAGGGCGTCGAAGGACTGCGTGTCGGCATCGTCTCCGACCTGCTCGACGTGGAGGGGTGCGCGCCCGAGGTGCGCGCGGCGTTCTATGCCGCCGCCGAGACGTTCGCGTCGCTCGGCGCTGAGGTCGGCGAGGTGCGGCTGCCGACCGCGCGCCACGGGCTTGCGGCGTACTACATCATCGGCCCGGCCGAGGCGTCGTCGAACCTCGCGCGTTTCGACGGGATCCGCTACGGTCATCGGGCCGCCGACGCGACCGACGTGCTCGACCTCTACACGCGCTCGCGCGCGGAAGGGTTCGGCCCCGAGACCATCCGGCGCGTCATGCTCGGCACGTACGCGCTCTCCGCAGGGTACTACGACGCCTACTACGGGCAGGCGCAGAAGGCGCGCACGCGCATCATCGACGACTATCGTGCGGCGTTCGAGCACTTCGACGTGCTCATCACCCCGACGGCCCCGTCGGTCGCCTTCAAGCTCGGCGAGAAGGCCGACGACCCGTACGCCATGTACCTCTCGGACGTCTACACCATCCCGGTGAACCTTGCCGGCGTCTGCGCGGTGAGCGTGCCGTGCGCGCTCGACGAGGCCAGCGGCCTGCCGATCGGGCTGCAGATCACCGGCGACTACTTCGACGAGGCCACGATCCTGCGTGCCGCTGCGGCCATCGAAGCCGAGCGCGCGCTCGACCTCACGCCGCCGCTCGTGACCGAGCTGCTCGACGCGCAGGCCGCCGAGGCGGGCATGGCCGCGCAGCGCGATGCGGCGCTGCGTGCCGAGGGCTGAGGCGCGGAAGCGGTCTAGAACGCTTCCGGAGTGGCGAGCGTCTCGAGGAGCGTATCGATCGCGTGGTCGAGGTCGCGCTCCTCGATGACGAGCGGCGGAGCCAGCCTGAGCGTGGTCGCGTGCGTGTCCTTGCAGATGACGCCGCGCTCCAGGAGCCGCTCGCAGTAGCGGCGCGCCGGACCGGCCTCGATCTTGAGCTCCACGCCGGCCCAGAGCCCGATACCGCGCACCTCGGCGACCGCCACCGGGGCTTCGGCGCGCAGACGCGCGAGCATCTTGTGGCCGAGCACACGCGAGCGCTCCTGGTATTCACCGGTCTTCACCAGGTCGAGCACGGCGGTGCCCACGGCGCATGCGAGCGGATTGCCGCCGAACGTGCTGCCGTGCGTCCCTGCGACGAGCACCGCGAGGACCTCCCGGCGCGCGACGACCGCCGAGACCGGCAGGATGCCGCCGCCGAGCGCCTTGCCGAGCAGGTACATGTCGGGAACCACGCCCTCATGCTCGCACGCGAACGTCGCGCCCGTGCGGCCGAAGCCGGTCTGGATCTCATCGGCGATCAGCAGGACATCGTGCTCGGTACACAGGCGGCGAGCCTCTCGCAGGTAACCCGCAGGCGGAACGATCACGCCGGCCTCGCCCTGGATGGGCTCGACGAGGAAGCCGACGACCATCGGGTCGGCGAGCGCTTCGGCCAGCGCGGCTGCGTCGCCGTACGGGACGGTGACGAACCCCGGCGTGAACGGCCCGAAACCGCCCCGCGCGGTCGGATCGGTGGAGAAGCTCACGATGGTGGTCGTCCGCCCGTGGAAGTTGCCGTCGCACACCACGATCCTCGCGCGGTCCGCCGGCACGCCCTTGACGTCGTAGCCCCACTTGCGCGCGGCCTTGATGGAGGTCTCCACGGCCTCGGCGCCCGTGTTCATCGGCAGCATCATGTCCATGTCGCACACGTCGCACAGCGCTTCGGCGAACGTGGCGAACGTGTCGCTGTGGACAGCCCGTGAGGTGAGCGTCAGCCGGTCGAGCTGCCGCTTCGCCGCGTCGACGAGCGCGGGATGCCGGTGCCCGAAGTTGAGCGCCGAGTATGCCGAGAGGAGATCGAGGTACCGCTTGCCCTCGATGTCGGTCACCCAGGCGCCTTCGGCCTCGGCGACCACGACGGGGAGCGGGTGGTAGTTGGGAGCGCCGAAGCGCTCGTCGCGATCGATCTGCTCGGCCGTCTTGGGGGGTACGGGTACGGCGAACTCGGTCATGCGGGCTCCTTCGGGCGGCGGGACGACGTCGCGCGGCTGCGGGCGCTCCTCGCGCTGCGCGTATGCACTCTGCACGCCAGGGTATACGTAAGGCGCCGGACGGGCAATCCGTCGGCGGGAGACGCCGGCGTGTGTCGCGTGTCTGGTCCGCTACCTCGAGGGTACATCCCATGCATGTAGCGTGTCCGCGCTTGCGGACCTGCGCGAGGGGGGTGTCGCATGAACGGGTGGCGGCGTCTGTGCGTGGCCATGTTGGTCGCGGTCGTATCGTGGGGGGTGGTTCCGGCCGCAGCATGGGCGGCGGTGGCGGTCACGTTCGATAGCGACTGGGGCAGCGAAGGGACGGCGGCCGGCCAGTTCAACGGCCCGGTCGACGTGGCCGTCGACAAGTTCGGCAACGTCTACGTCGCCGGCGGCGGCAGCAGCGGAGACCACCGGGTCCAGATGTTCACATCGGACGGGACGTTCATCACGAGCCGCGGGACGACAGGCGCAGGCTCGGTCGACCTCGATACCCCGAGGTGTGTCACCACCGATCGGTGGGGAAACGTGTATGTCGGGGAAGCAGGAAACGGCGGGCGCATCCACACGTTCGGCTATGCGCTCACCGACTGGAACGGGGTCTTCGACGGCGCCGGGCCGAGCGCGATCACGGACCCGCGCGGCATCGGCGTCTCGCTGGACGGCTACGTGTACCTGACCGACACGCTCACCGCCAACATACAGCGGTGGACCATGTACAAGAGCTTCATGGACTCCTTCACCCCGGTGGGGCAGCCGACGATGGGGCTTGGTGTCTCCCAGGACGGGAAGGTCTACACGACGACCGACTCCCCCAGCGGCATAACGCACTCGGTGGCGGTCTACGACCCCGTCTGGGGGACGCCCACGCTGACGTGGGGCGGATACGGCACGGCTCCGGGTCAGTTCGACCGGCCCTACGACGTGGAGACCGACCCGCTCGGCCGGGCATACGTCATCGAGACCGAGGGCGAGCGAGGTCAGGTGTTCACGCCGCAGGGCGCGTTCCTGGCGCAATTCGGCTCGAGCGGCGGCGGCGACGGCCAGTTCTGGTGGCCCTACGGTATCGCGGTGGGCCCCGGTCGGAGCCTGTACGTCGCTGACTACGCCAACGACCGCATATCGAAGTGGACGATCACAGCGCCGACCGAGGTCGCGAACGTCGCAGGTTCGAACCGTGTCGCGACCGCGATCGCGGCGTCGAAGAAGGCGTACCCCAACGGTGCGCCGGCCGTGGTGATCGCCACCGGCTACAACTGGCCCGACGCGCTCGGCGGCACCGCCCTTGCGGGCGCCGTGAACGGGCCGATCCTTCTGACGGAGCCGGATGCGCTCCCCGCGGCTGTGGTGACCGAGATCGGGCGGTTGGGCTGCGAGAAGGCGTACATCCTGGGAGGGGACTCGGCGGTGAGCGCGGCCGTCTTCAACGCGGTGAAGGCGAGCCTCACCAGCCACGATGCCGTCCGTCTCGGCGGCGCGAACCGCTACGAGACGGCCATCCTGATCGCGCGCGAGCTCAAGAAGGCCCGCGGCAGCTCGTATGACGGGACGGCGTTCGTCTGCACCGGCAACGACTTCCCGGACGCGCTCTCCGCCGCGCCGATAGCGGCGGCCAACGGGTGGCCCATCTACCTGACACCGACCGACCACCTGCCTGCGAACGTGAGGACGGCGCTGCTCGAGACGTGGGGCGGCAACCCGTCCAACCACGGCTACATCATCGGCGGCGAGGCCGCGGTCGGCGACGCCGTTGAGACCGAATTGGCGACCGCGCCGTTCTTCGGCTTCGGCCGGATCTTCGGCTCGAACCGCTACACGACGTCGGCGAAGGTCGCACAGACCGGGTACACGGGGATGGGGATGCTCTGGAGCAGACCCGCGATCGCCACGGGAGAGGACTTCCCGGACGCGCTTGCGGGAGGCGTGCTGCAGGGCAGCGACGCGAGCGTGCTGCTGCTCACACCGTCGGATTCGCTCCATCCGTCCGCGGCGGCGGCGCTCGAGGCCAACAAGGACATGATCTGGGAGATCCGCTTCCTCGGCGGCACCGGAGTGGTGAGCACTGACGCGCGCAACCAGGTGAGGACGATCCTGTCGCTCCCGTGGTAGGCGCGTGAGGACGATCGGCGGGCGGTCGGGCGTGATCTCGGCCGCCTGCTCGCGCCGGGCGACTGCGCTAGAATCTGACGGTACGCGCATGCGCGCTGCACCCACACGCATCCGGGAGGAGAACCGCCCAGTGGCAGCCGATCGCCTGACCGACGTCATGGAACGCTACGAGGCCGTGATCGGCCTTGAGATCCACACGGAGATCACCGCCTCGCGCACCAAGATGTTCTGCGGCTGCCCGGTCGCCTTCGGAGGCGAGCCCAACACGCGGGTCTGCCCCGTGTGTCTCGGCATGCCGGGAGCGCTCCCCGTGCCCAATGAGGCGGCCATCGAGTGGACGGTGCTCGCGGGGTTGGCCACGGAGTGCGACATCGCGCTCTGGAGCCAGTTCCACCGCAAGCAGTACTTCTATCCCGATATGCCCAAGGACTACCAGATCTCCCAGTACGACCTGCCATTCTGCAGCGATGGACGCGTGAGCGTCGAAGTGGACGGACCCGGGGCGGCAGAACGCCTCGACCGCGGGCACGCGCTCGAGTCAGGCCTGCTCACGGGGGATGCCGAGGCGTACACGACCGTCATCGGCATAACGCGTATCCACCTCGAAGAGGACACGGGCAAGATGGTCCACGTCGGCGGGGCCGAGGGCCGCATCGCCGGAGCGGACTACTCGCTCGTGGATTTCAACCGGGCGGGGACGCCGCTCATGGAGCTCGTGACCGAACCCGACATCCGCACGCCCGAGGAGGCGCGTCGGTTCGCGCAGAAGCTGCGCCAGATCTGGCTGGCACTCGGCGTGTCGGATTGCAGCATGGAGGAGGGCTCGCTGCGCGTCGACGCCAACGTCTCCATCCGACCGCGCGGCGCGACCGGCCTAGGGACCAAGACCGAGGTCAAGAACATGAACTCGTTCAAGTCGCTGCACGACGCGCTCGCCTACGAGATCGTGCGTCAGGCCGAGGTGCTCGACGCCGGCGGCGTGATCCAGCAGGAGACGCGGCACTGGGACGTCGGCGCGAAGCGCACGAGCGCGCTGCGCTCCAAAGAGGAGGCGCACGACTACCGGTACTTCCCCGAGCCCGACATGGTGCCCTTCCAGTTCACCGAGGAGTGGATCGCGGCGTTGGCCGGACGCTTGCCCGAGCTGCCGGACGCGCGCAAGGCGCGCTTCGTTGCCGAGCTCGGTCTGCCGGCGCAGGATGCGGTTGTGCTCACGTCCGATACCGCGCTGGCGACGTACTTCGAGGACGCCGTCGCGGCCGCGGGGGCGGAGCGGGCCAAGGCGGTCGCGAACTGGGTGACCGGTGAGTTCGCGGCGCACCTGAACGCCGCGGGCATCGGCGCGGACGCCAGCCCCGTCACGCCCGGTGCGCTCGCTGAGATCGTCGAGCTCGTCGACGGTGGGACGCTCTCCGCGCGACAGGGCCGGGAGGTCTTCTCGGCGGTGATCGAGACGGGCATGGCGCCCTCGGCGATCGTCGAGCAGCGCGGCATGCGCCAGGTGAGCGACAGCGCGGCGATCGAGGCGGTGGTGGACCGCGTGCTTGCGGCGAACCCCGACGAGGTCGCTCGGTACCGTGACGGCAAGACCGGGCTAATGGGGTTCTTCGTGGGCCAGGTCATGAAGGAGATGCGTGGCCAGGCGAATCCCGGCGTGGTGAACGACGTGCTACGCGCCCGGCTCGGCTAGGTCGTCGGGCGCTGGCGCAGCGGTAGGAAGGGGCGAGGAGTCAAGGTGGGCACGGGCGACTCGGCATTCGTGGCTCCGCACGAACAGGTCGTGCTGATGCTCGACAGGCTCGCGCGTGCCGCGCTCGAGCCGGAGGAGCTCGAGATCGCCGTGACGCGCGTCCCTGCCGGCTTCCGCTTCATCGTCGAGCGTTCCCCTGTCGCCGAGACGAGCGCGTTCCCCGACGGCACCCGGGCCTTCCTGCTCTTCACCGAGGATTCTGTGGCGGCCGACATGGCCGAGGGTGCCGAGGTCGAGCATATCGCGACCGCCGCCTTCGCACGGCTGCTGGATCAGCTTGCACCGCATGCCGCGCAACCTCGCGCGTTCATGCTGCGCGTGCTCGATAGGGTGACTGCGGCTGCCGAGGCGCAGGGCAGGTTGCTGGACTAGCGGACAAGCGTGCCATGTCGAGAGGAGAGCGGAGATGTCGGACAGCGTGGGCGCCGGGGTGGCGGTTCGCCTCGGGGAGTTCGTGCAGCGTCACGCGCAGCAGGACACGGGCGGCACGTGGCAGCTCGAGAGCAAGAAGATGCTTGAGATACACCTCAACAACAGCAGGGTCTTCACCAAGCTTGGCGCGATGGTGGGCTACTACGGCGACCTCAAGTTCGAGCGTTCGGGGTACGGCGGCGCCGGCAAGTTCCTCAAGGCCGCGGCGACCGGCGAGCGCGCCGCGACGACCCAGGTGACCGGCTCGGGCATCCTGTACTGTGCCGACCAGGGGAAGGAGATCTCGATCCTCTACCTGGAGAACGAGACGATCTTCGTGAACGGGAGCGACTGCCTGGCGTACTCCGACAGCCTGTCGTGGGACATCGTCATGACGGGTGGCGCGGGCTTCATGGCCGGAGGGCTCTTCTCCCTGAAGCTCTCGGGAACCGGCTACGTGGCGATCACGACGCACGGCCAGCCGCTCGTACTGGGTGTCGCTCAGGGCCAGCCGCTCTTCACCGACCCGAACGCCACGGTGGCGTGGTCGGACGGCCTGCAGACCACGGTCAAGACAGATGTGAACCTCAAGACGCTCACCGGTCGCGCGAGCGGCGAGACGTTCCAGATGCGCTTCGACGGGCAGGGATTCGTCGTCCTGCAGCCCTTCGAGGAGGTCGTCCAGCAGACCAACGGGTAGGGCGTCCGGGATGAGTCTCCCGGAGATGACGACCGCCGGACGCCCGTCTTGCGCCGTGCGCGGGACGGGCGTCGCCGTTCGCTCCGGTCCTTTGCGCTGAGCACTCGGATGCGGCCTTCAGACACCTCAACATGACCGCCCATCAGGAATCCCGGCATTTCCCGAAAACCCTCTTGCGGGGGGTGTCACCTTCCGGTAACGTGGTCAACGTCCCGAGAGGTCGGACCGGGCGAACCGCCAAAGGCGACGTACCAGTAGCTGCCGGCGGGGTCTCGGCGGAAAGGTTTAGCGCAAGCGGGCCGGACCGTCGCAGTCTCCAAAGGTGTGAAACGGGAAATCGCGGAGTAGCGGTCTCGCAGGCGAGGTCTCTCGGGACACTCTTTTGCTCACGAACGGGCGCCTCCGGGCGCCCGTTGTGCGTCCGGCTGTGCTCCGCTGCTCGTGTCCTTCGGGTGCAGCGGTGGTAGGCTTGTCGGAGTCGCGTGCGAAGGGGGGAGTCGCGCATGGGCGTGCCGCCGGAGGGTAGAGCGGTCTCGATCGAGATCGTCGAGATCCAGGGTTCAGGCGCCTGTCCCGTGGGACACGTGGTCGGAGACCGATGGGAGGTCGAGTCGGCCATCGTACCCGCGGGGCTCTGCGGATGGGCCTACGCTGCGATGCTGCCGTTCCTGCAGCCGCTCCGGTTCGGCGGAGCGTTCCCCTGGGAGGCCGAGGGGGAAGCGCTCGTCTGCTGCCCCGACCCCGCCAATCCCGTCGTCTTCCGCCTTAGGGTCGAGGAGTAGCGCATGCCGCTGGCCGACGCGCGCAGGCTGACCGAGAAGACCGCCTACTTCCCGGGCATCACCAACACGGGATGGCACGAGGAGGTGCTCGTCGATCCCGGCATCGATGAGGCCGCATACGTCGCCACGGGCGCGACGACGGTGGTCGTCACGCACGGACACGCGGACCACTTCTCCACTGCGGCCGCCATCCGACGGGCTGGCGCGCGGGTGGTCGCTCCGCGCGAGGAGGCGACCCTCATCGAGAATCCTGAGGTCAACATCCGCGGGATGTTCTCGTGGGCGAAGCCCTCTGACGAGATGGTGACCAAGCTCTTCCGGGGCGAGGGTTGCCCGGTCGATGGCTACCTGGACGAGTGGCGACGCCCCGGTCTCCAGGCGGTGCCGCTGGCCGGTCACACGCTCGGTCATACCGGCGTGATGACCGATGACGGCGTGTTCTTCACGGGTGACGCGCTCTACGTCACCGCGCTGTGGGAGCGGCACCCGCTGCCGTACTGCATCGATCCGACACTCGTGCGCGTCTCGCTCGATCTCATCGGGCGCCTGGGACCGGACTGGATCGTGCCGGGCCACGGCGACCCGGTGGAGGGGGCGGCGGTCGCGACGCAGATCGCGCACCACCGCGATCGCATCGACGCGATCTCGGCTGCGCTGCTCGACATCCTTCGCGTGCCGCATACGACCGAGGAAGCGATCGCCGCGCTGTGCGAGCACCTGCAGATCGCGCAGAACCCCGCGCAGTACTGGCTCGCGGTCACGACGGTCAAGGGCTTCCTGTCGGAGCTGCTGCAGCAGGGGTGCGCCGAGTTCTTCATCGACGCGCACCGGGGGTGCTGGCAGGCGTTGTGAGCCGCATGGAGCGCGAGCGGCCCCGTCCGGCCCGGGCGTGGACGCCGGTCACTCCAGCGCGGCGCGCTGAGCACCCGGATGCGGCCTTCAGACACCTCAACATGACCGCCCGTCAGGAATCCCGGCATTTCCCGAAAACCCTCTTGCGGGGGGTGTCACCTTCCGGTAACGTGGTCGACGTCCCGAGAGGTCGGACCGGGCGAACCGCCAAAGGCGACGTACCAGTAGCTGCCGGCGGGGTCTCGGCGGAAAGGTTTAGCGCAAGCGGGCCGGACCGTCGCAGTCTCCAAAGGTGTGAAACGGGAAATCGCGGAGTAGCGGTCTCGCAGGCGAGGTCTCTCGGGACACTCTTTTGCTCACGAACGGGCGCCTCCGGGCGCCCGTTGTGCGTCCGGCGTGCGGGGAGCTAGATCGCGGGCAGCTCGGGTTCGGTCGGCATCTCGGAGGGCAGCTCATACTCCCAGTCGGTCAGCCGCCAGGCGCCATCTTCGAGCTGATAGTACGCCCACACCCGTGGGCTGTACGTAGAGATGGCGTAGAAGCGCCACTTGGTGAGCGAGACCTCGACGACCCGCGGATCGGCCGCGTCGGGTGTGATCCGCATGACGACCGCCTCGGGCCAGTCGTCGCCGAGCGTCCGCCAGAGCGTGGCGCCATCCGGAGCGTCCAGCTTCAGGCCGTCCGGCTCCCACGGGCCGAGCGAGATCATCTCACGCTCTCCCGCGCCAAGCGTGTCGACGGTGCTTGCGGAGTCCTCGATCTCAAAGGGGATGTCCTCGGCGACCATATCGTCGCTCTGGACCGTGAATTCGATGCCGGCGCTCACCGCGTCGCTTGCAGGGTGCGTGGCGCGGACGATGAACAGGTCGCCGTAGTACCAGTCTTCGGCGGCGTCGTACCAGCCGGGCTCCCAGGTCGTCTCCTCGATACGGAATCCCGGAGCGAGCAGCGCGACTGCCTCGGACACGAGCGTGGTCTTCTCGGCAGGTGCCGGCTCGAGCATCGCACGCACGGAAGGTGACCAGGCCAGCCACTCGGTGAGGCGCTCGTCATCGTCGGGTGTGGCGGTGGGCGACGGATCCGCCTCGCCCGTCGACACGTCGGATGTGAACGGCGCGTAGAGCATGAAGGCGCCTGCGACGACGCACCCGCAGGCGAGCAGCGCGATGACGACGAGGACCAGCACGACGAGGCCCGTCCGGGAGCGCGCGGGGGTGGGCTGAGCGGGCAACGGGGCCGGGGGCGAGGGGACGGGCGGCATCTCCGCCGTCGGCGGGCGGGTCGGTTGCTCCGTCTCGCTCATCGTGGCTCCTTCGTCATGCGGGCTCCTACCGAGGATACAGGGTGCCGGGCCGTGCTACCATCTGCCTGTCACGCGCACGCACGCTCCGTCGTCCCTTCGCGACGGACGATCAGATCGACGGCAGGCCGCGGGCCGCGGGCGTGCTACGAGGAGGTCCCATGGCGGACGACCTGAACGCGGTGCTGCAGGACCGGATCGATCGGACGCGCGCGACGACGCTTCGGCTCACCGCGGTGCTCGTCGCCACCCTGGTCCTCGCGTACGCGATGCTCGTGGTGTACACGGGGTTCCGCCTGCGCGAGGACCTGCTCGCTCAGTCGCGCGCGTACCTCGACCTCATCGTGAGCATGCGCGTCTGGAATGCGGGTCACGAGGGCGTCTGGGTCGTCAAGCGGCCGGGCGTGGACACCAACCCGTACCTCGAAGGCATCGTCGAGCATCCCGACCTGGAGAGCGTCGACGGACGTGTGCTCACGCTCCGCAATCCCGCAGCGATGACGCGCGAGGTCTCCGAGATCGTCGACGCGCGCGACGGTGTGAGCTTCCGTCTCGTGAGCGAGCGCCCGCTCAATCCGGGCAATGCGCCGGACGCGTGGGAGCGCGAGGCGCTTGCGGCGTTCGAGGAGGGCGCCGAGGAGCATTCGGCCCTCGCGGACGGAGACGCGCTCGCATTCCGCTATATGCGCCCGCTCGCTACCGAGCAGGCGTGTCTCACGTGTCACGCAGGGCAGGGCTACTCGGTAGGCGACGTGCGCGGCGGGCTGAGCGTCACCGTCCCCATCGAGCCGTACATGGCCGGCTTCGCGCGCGACGCGCTCGTCGGCGGGCTCGTCGTCGCGTTCCTCGCGGGCCTCAGCATCACGGGCGCGCGCGTCGTGCTGCGCCGGTACACCGAGGAGGTCACCGCGAATGCGTCGCGTCTGGAGCGGATCGCGACGACCGACTACCTCACCGGCCTGGGGAACCGTCGCGCGGCGATGGACCGTCTGCGTAGCGAGGTGGAGCGCGCCCAGCGTACTGGCCGCATGCTCTCGGTCATGATCTCAGACATCGACCACTTCAAGCGTGTGAACGACGCCTTCGGCCACGGAGCGGGCGACGACGTGCTTCGCACGGTCGCGGACGCGATCACGGCGTCGGTGCGCAGCTACGACCACGTGATGCGCTTCGGCGGCGAGGAGTTCCTCGTCATCTCTCCCGAGACAGGGGCGGCCGAGGCGGTCGAGATCGCTGAGCGCATCCGTCTCGCGGTGGCGGCCGCGCGTACCTCCTCGGAGAAGGGTGCGCTCTCCGTGACGTTGTCCGCCGGTGTGAGCGAGCTTGCTCCCGGTGATGACGCGGACCGGCTGCTGAGCAGGGCCGACGACGCGCTGTACGCGGCCAAGGAGGCCGGTCGCGACCGGGTCGTGCGAGCGGATTAGACGATGTCGCGTGTTTCTCGGAACCTTTCGGGGGCCTGACGCATCATATGGTCGGGCGACGGAAGGAAGGACGTATGGACGAGATCGAGCTGGTGGAGCGTGCGCGCAACGGCGATGAGCGCTCCTTCGCGCTGCTTGTGCGATTACACGAGCGTTCGTTGTTCGCGACCGCGTACGCCATCATGCGCTCCGAGTGGGATGCCGCCGACGCGGTCCAAGACGCGCTCGCCGAGGCGTACGCCAAGATCGGGGCGCTGCGGAATGCCGTGGCGTTCAAGGCATGGCTCACGCGGATCCTCGTGAACCGGTGCTACGCCGTGCTGCGCAAACGCAAGCATGACGTGCTGACGGCCGACCCGCCGGAGCCGGAGGCCTACACGCATCTCGGCAGGGAGGAAGGGCTCGACCTGATGCGAGCGGTCCGCTCGCTCGACCTGGAACATCGCGAGGTCATCGCCCTGCGGTACTTCCGTGACATGAAGCTTACCGAGATCGCCGAGGTGCTCGATTGTCCGCTCGGCACCGTGAAGTCCCGCATCAACCGGGCGCTCGGCCGCCTCGGCAGCGCCCTTGGCTCGAACCCATTCGTGGAGGTGGCGGAATGAACTGCGAAGAGATCCGAGACGACCTGGAGGCGTACGTCTTCGGCGACCTCGGCGCCGACCGTGCGCGTGTCGTCGCCGACCACCTGGAGTCGTGCCCGACGTGCGGTGCCGCCTACGAGCGGACCCGCTCGCTCATCGGGGACCTGAAGGAGCTCGGCGAGTCGTTCGCCCCGCTGGAGCGCTACGAGGTGCCGAGCGCCGCGCCACGACGGTCGCCGGCGCTCTGGGGTTGGCGGCTGACCGCAGCGGTCGCGCTCATCTTCGCCGGTCTCTCGGTGGCCGCGCTCGCGGTGCCCGCCATCGCCCAGCAGCTGCCGGTCCCGGTGGCGCGCGAGCTCGACCGGCTTGAGAGCGAGAACGAGCGACTGGCGAGCGAGGTCGCGAGCCTGACTATCGAGCTGCGTTCCATCGGGGGCGAGGAGGTCCCCGTGGTGCAGGATCCGGAGACCGATGTGCCTGCCGATGAGGCCCTGGCAGTGCAGAACCTCGCCATGAGCTTCGTGCGCGCGCAGTACGCGGGCGACCTCGAGGCCCTCAGGGATATGGGCACCGAGCGGCTGCGCGCCGATCTGGCGGCCCATCCGGACGACTATCTGCGTGCGCAGGGCGCCGAGGTCGTGTTCGCCCAGATGACCGATGTGGCGCTCACGGAGGACGGCACGTATCTGCTGTTCGTGCGACTGATGGACTCAGCCGAGTGGTCCGAGAGCCAGTACCAGGAGAACTTCGAGATCAGGCGTGTGGACGGGCGCTGGCTCGTAGACTTCATGGGCATGGACGCCTGACGGTTCCAGGCGCTGCGTGCGCGAAGGCCGCCCGAGACTCCGGGCGGCCTTCGTCGTCCTCGGTGCCGATGCCCCAGCGACCGCTCACGCGGCCGCGGAGACGTCGCATGTCGGGTCAGGCGTTGCGAAGGCTCGGCCTGAACCGCCGCAGCAGCAGCGAGCTCGTCACGACGCTCACGCTCGAGAGCGCCATCGCGCCGCCGGCGAGCTCCGGCCGGAGCAGGCCGAGCGCCGCGATCGGGATGCCGAGCGTGTTGTAGCCGAGCGCCCACACGAAGTTCTGGCGGATCTTGCGCATCGTCGCGCGCGAGAGCTCGATGGCGGTGACGACATCGCGCAGGTCGTTCTTGATGAGGACGATGCCCCCCGTCTCGACGGCGACGTCGGTGCCGGCGCCCATCGCGATACCGACGTCCGCGGCCGCGAGCGCCGGGGTGTCGTTGATGCCGTCTCCCACCATGGCCACCGACCGGCCGGCCTCCTGGAGCTTCACGACCTCGGCGGCCTTGTGTTCCGGGAGCACCTCGGCGAGCACGTGATCGGGCCGGATGCCGGCCTGCGCCGCCACCGCCTCCGCGGTGCGCCGGTTGTCGCCGGTGATCATGAAGACCTCGACGCCCATGGCCGTCAGGCGCGACACCGCCTCGGCGGAATGCTCCTTGATGGTGTCGGCCACCGCGACGAGTCCTGCGGGCACGCCGTCGATCGCGGCCAGCATGACGGTCTTGCCCTCGGCCTCGAGCGCGCCGATGCGCTCGTCGAACGCTTCGAGCGCGACGCCCTCGCGCGCCATGAGCTTCCGGTTGCCGAGCGCGACGCGCCTTCCGTCGACGTCGCCTTCGACGCCGTGGCCGGGCACGGCCGAGAAGCCCGCGACGGTCGGCAGGGAGACGCCCTGCTCGGCGGCGTGGCTGACGATCGCCTCGGCCAGCGGGTGCTCGGAGCCCTTCTCGAGTGCGGCGGCGAGGCGGAGCAGCTCCCCGACGTCGGTGTCGCCGAACGCCTCGATCTCGGTGACCACCGGTCGGCCGTGCGTGAGGGTGCCCGTCTTGTCGAACACGATCGCGTTCAGCTTGTACGCGGTCTCGAGCGCCTCGCCGCTCTTGATGAGGATGCCGTTCTCGGCACCCTTGCCCGTGCCGACCATGATGGCGGTGGGCGTGGCAAGGCCGAGCGCGCAGGGGCAGGCGATGACGACGACCGCGGTTGCGGTGAGCAGGGCCTTCACGAACGGCGTGAGCTCGCCGTAGAACGACGCGTCCACGAAGTTCGGGACGATGAACATCCAGATGAGGAACGTCACCACGGCGGCACCGAGCACGGCGGGCACGAACACCGCCGAGATGCGGTCGGCGAACCGCTGGACGGGCGCCTTGGAGCCCTGCGCGTCCTCGACGAGCCGGATGATCTGGGCGAGCGCGGTGTCGGCGCCCACCTTGGTGGCGCGGAAGGTGAACGAGCCGAGCTTGTTGACGGTGGCGCCGATGACCTCGTCGCCGGCCACCTTCTCGACCGGGATCGACTCGCCGGTGAGCATGGACTCATCGATGCTCGAGCGTCCGTCCATCACGATGCCGTCGACCGGGATCTTCTCACCGGGCCGGACGAGGACGAGGTCTCCCGCCACGACCTGCTCGACGGGGATGTCCATCTCCTCGCCGCCGCGCACGACGCGCGCGGTCTTGGCCGCGAGTCCCATGAGCTTCTTGATGGCATCAGAGGTACGGCCCTTGGCGCGCGCCTCGAGCAGCTTGCCGAGCAGGACGAACGTGATCAGCAGCGCGCTCGTCTCGTAGAAGACGGGCTCCTCCGCCAGGGTGGGGACGACGGTCGCCGCGAGGCTGTAGAAGTACGCCGCCGAGGTGCCGATCGCGATCAGCGTGTCCATGTTGCCGGCGCGCTGCTTGATGGCGCCCCAGGCGCCGCGGTAGAACTGCCAGCCGATCACGAACTGCACCGGCGTGGTCAGCGCGAACATCATCCACTTGTGCACGAGCATGGCGTCGAAGGTGCCGCCCAGGGTGGCCGAGAGCCACGAGGCGGTCGCCTCGGGCACCGTCATCATGAACGGCGGGACCATCGCGATGAAGAAGAGCGGGACCGAGAGCGCCACCGAGCTCCAGAAGCGGACGAGCGCACGCTTCTCGGCCTTCTCCTGGGCGGCACGCTGCGCATCGCGCGGCTCGGCGCCGGGTGCCGCATCCGCCTTGACGACCGCGTCGTAGCCGGCGGCACGGATCGCGCCGATGAGCTCGTCGACGCCGACCGCGGTCGGGTCGATCACCACGGTGGCGGTCTCGTTCGCGAGGTTGACCGCCGCCGAGCGCACGCCGTCCACGCGCGACAGCGTCTTCTCGACGACCGCCTGGCACGACGAGCACGTCATGCCGAGGATGCCGAGACGGACGGTCCCGCCGGGCGCGGGAGCCGCTTCGTCGAGCAGCGTCGCGCCGTAGCCAGCGCCTTCGACGGCGGCCACGATGTCGCCGGGGGAGATGCGTGCGGAGTCATAGGTCACCGCGAGCTTCTCGGCGGCGAGGTTCACGGTCGCCGAAGCGATGCCCGGCAGCCTGCCGACGATCTTCTCGATGATGGCCGAGCACGACGCGCACGTCATGCCCGTGATGGCGAATCGCGCCTGCGCGTCGCTCTGGCCGACCTCAGGCGGCACCGGATCGCCGGTCTCGTCGGGAAGCACAGGGCACGCAGTGAGCGTGGAAGTATCAGGGCTCATAGCTCGCTCCTACTCCACGACGATGGTGCCGAACACCATCGCCATGCCGCACGAGAAGCCGTACTCACCGGGCTCGAGCGGCGGCAGGGTGATCGTCACATCGCCGTTGGTCAGGTCTTCGAAGAAGCCGAGATCCTGCGACATGACCTCGGCCATGCAGCCGGAACCCTGCTTGAACGTGATCTCCGTGGGCACGCCGGCGGCCAGCCTGATCACGTTGGGGTCATAGCCGTTCGCGGTGTCGACGGTGATGCGCTGGACGTCGCCTTCGAGCACGGCGGCGCCTTCGATGGGCTCGCCGGTCCCGGCGTTGCCGCAGCAGGCGCAGGCGGCGCCGGCGTCGGCGGCGTCGCCGCCGAACGCGGCCTGGGTCGCGACCGCGTCGCTTCCCTCGGCGAACGCGGCGCTTGGTGTGCCGCTCGTGATGCGATACGCGGCGAAGAACGCCGCGACGATGAGGATGGCGACGAGAGCGGCCCTCACGGCGGTGGGTGTCTGTACGGTCTTGGTCGCGGACATGGGTGTTCGCTCCTTCATCGGGTGGCCGCCGGCGCGGTCGCGCCGGGTCGGTTGGGACGGGTCACGTACAGGCCGACGGCAGCGAGTCCGCCGACGATGAGCGCGAGCAGGAGCGGCAGGTCGATCCCGCTCGAACCCGGGGCTCCAGCGCCGACCACGAGCTGGCCGGACATCATGCCCATACCGCAGGTGAGCGTGTACGTGCCGCTCGGCGTGGGCGGAAGGTCTATCACGGTCGTGCCGTTGGGGACGAGGTCGACCATCACGTCCAGCTGAGGCAGCCAGAGCTGGTCGGAGCATGCGTTCGCCTCGCGGCGGTCCACGACGAGCCGGACCGCACGGTCAGCCGGGATCGAGAGCGACGCGGGTACGAACCGCGTGTTCTCGATGACGAGCGGCACCTCGGTGACGCCATCCTCACCGACGGCATAGCCTGCGGCGGGCTGCTCCGCCGCCGGCGTCCCGAGCACGGCGTTCTTGATGCTGTCGGCCGTGACGGGCGAGCCGACGAGCATGAGGCCGCGGTTGAGCATGATGAGGCCGAGCACCATGATGACGAGCGCGGCGACCGTCATCATGCGGTCTTTGAACCGGGCGGTGAGCAGGCCGGAGACAGCGCCGAACGCGAGCATGAGCGGCATCGTGCCGAGGCCGAATCCCAGCATCGACACGGCGCCGCCGAGCGCGGTTCCCGCGCCGGCTGCAGCGAGTTGCGCGGACTGGAGCGGTCCGCAGGGCATGAGGCCGGTGAGCAGTCCGAACGTCACCGGAGTCGTGAGGCTCGTCCGGCCCTCGCGCGCCTCGGCCATCGCCTTGCGGCGCGTCTTGCCGAGAGCGTCGACGAGCGCGCGTGGCGGACGGAGGGTCAGCGCGCGAAGCCACGGCGCTCTCCCGGTCATCTGGAGGCCGAGCAGCACCATGAAGACGCCGGCGAAGATCGTGATCGCGCCGCGCAGGCCGCCGAGGTCGAACAGCGAGCCGATGAGGCCGAGGGCGAGGCCGACGGCGACGTAGCTCACGATCTTGGCGCTCTGGTAGGCCACGTGCGGCAGCATGCGTTTGAACCACGGGCCGTGTGAGTCGTCCTTCACCGCGTAGGTGAGGACGAGGCTCCCGCACATGGCGACGCAGTGCACGCTCGTCACGAGACCGACCCCGAGCATGGGGAGGAACAGGTCCACGGTCATTCTCCTCGTGAGAATCTGACGGTACGGTCGGAAGGCAGGCGCCTTCCGGGCGCGACCGGTCGCTTCGCGAGGTCGCGCTTCACACGAGGAGCGCTTCTAGACCCGAATGACGACGCCGAGCGGGTTCTCGGGCGGGGGGACCGTCGGGCTGTCGACGGCCGAAGCGATGGCGATGGTATCGAGATCGGCATCGATGGACGGGATGAGACCGGCCGGGCAGACGCGCGGCACTTCCACGGTCGCAGCGGCCAGCGCGTCGCCGTCGTCGTGGCGCATCAGCGTGGTGGTGTCGCACCCACCGCCGTGGCACGGAGCGGTGTCGTGAGCGTCCCCTCCTTGGGGGCCGCACACGAGCCCCTCGGGCGCGCACATCGCCATCGAGCACACGGGCACGAGGAGCGGCACAGCCACCGCTGCGACCAGCAGCAGCGGCAGCGCGACGCGCAGCATGTGGGGCGTGCGGTCCACGGTCCTCCTCGGCACATATCGGACGACGCTTGCGGAGCAACGCGCGTGCCAAAGGTGCCGTGTTGTCGGCTGAGCGGTTCGCGCAGGTGAGGGCGGTGGTCGGGAGCGCTACACTGGGGGTGTCGCCCGTCGAGAGGAGCGCCGGTGGAACCGATCGTGTTCAAGCCCAAGCCGTCATGGGGATGGGTGTGGTGCGTCGCGCTGGCGCTCGCGGTCGTTGTCTCGGGGGTCGCGCCGCTCACGAGCGCGGAGGTGCGCGCCGAGACGCCCCCGATCGTGTGGGTCATGATGCTCGGCATCGCCGCGCTCGGCGTGTGGTTCCTGGTCGTCGGCGCGTTCTTCCCGGCCATGCGCTACGAGATCGGCGACCAGGAGCTCGTGCTGCGCTACGGGCCGCTGCTGGCGTACCACCTGCCGTACGCGTCCGTCGCCGAGGTGCGGCGGACCGACCTCGTGCCGTCGTTGTGGTCGAGCATGCGCGTTCCCGGTCTGGCGCTCTGGAAGGTGCCCTACGGGGGCATCGGGACCGTGCGCATGTGCTCGACACGTATGCAGCGCGGCGTCCTGCTCGTCACGACCGCCGATGGGACGCGCTTCGGGATGTCTCCCGCCGAGGAGGAGCGCTTCGTCGACACGCTCACGGCGCGCATCGGCGATGCGCTGCGGGCACGGGCGTAGGTGCACGGCATCTGGGTCATGCTCGCGGTCACGCTCGCCCTCGCGGGCGGGTTGTTCGGCGCGTTCCTGCACGCCTGGACCGCAGGTGAGCGAGGCTACTGGTGGGCGGTCGCCGCGGGGCTCCCGCTCTCGGCGTTCGCGAACATCGCTCTCAAGGCGCCGCTCGGGCGGCTCGTGATCGGCGCGACGGGAGTGGAACCGACGCTCGGTCCCTCCTCGCCTGTGTGGTTCCTGGCGTTCGCGCTCGCGCTTGCTCCGGTGGTCGAAGAGCCGGTGAAGCTTCTGCCGCTCGCGCTGCCCCGCGTCCGGCGTCTCCTCGCGCTGCCGGGAGGGCGCCTGTGGACGGGTATCGCGCTCGGCCTGGGTTTCGGGCTGGGAGAAGCAGCCTACGTGGCATGGGGCGTCGCGCGGGCGCCGGTCTACGCCGAACTGCCGTGGTATGCGTTCACGGGCTTCCTCGGCGAACGTGTCATCGTCTGTCTGGTGCACGGCATCATGACGGCGACGCTGCTCGTGCTGGCGGGGAGAGGGCGGCCGGTGCTCGGCGTGCTGACCGCGATGACGCTGCACGCGCTCGTGAACAGCACCGCGCTGCTGTACCAGGCCTCCATCGTGCCGATGGCCGTCGTGACGGTCGGCTTCGGAGCGACGGTCGTGGGTCTGGCCCTGCTGTTCGAGCGGATGCGACGCGCCGAAGCGACGCCCGACGCCTCGGCAGACGTCGTGTACTTCATGCGCGATGACGACGAACGGGGACGCTGAGGCGGGTTTGCGAGCGACGCTCAGCTCACCGCGCGCGGGACGGCACCGCTCGTGACGGCGGCTACCACCTGGTCGGCGAGCAGGTTCGGCCACAGCGAGCGCGGTCCGCGGTCGCGTCGCCCGTCGGCACCCGGCACGACGAGCGCGGAGAGCGAGGCACCCTCGGCCCGACAGAGCGCCGTGAAGTCGGCCACCGTCGTGAGGTGGATGTTCGGCGTGTCGTACCAGGCATAGGGTAGCGCTGGCGAGACGGGCATGCGGCCCCGCACCGCGAGCCGGACCCGCGAGCGCCAGTGCCCGAAGTTGGGGAACGACACGATGCCGAGACGACCGACGCGTGTGAGCTCGCGGAAGACGAGCCGCGGGTCGCGTACGACCTGCAGCGTCTGCGAGAGCACCACGACGTCGAACGACCCGTCCGCAAGATCGCGCAGGCCCTCGTCGAGGTCGGCCTGGACGACGGGGATGCCGCGCGCCACGGTCGCCGACACGCCCTCGGCGGTGAGCTCCACGCCCTGGACGTCGCACCCGCGCGCATCCCGGAGATGGGCGAGGAGCGCGCCATCGCCGCACCCGAGGTCGAGGACGCTGCTGCCGGGTGGGACGAGGTCGGCGGCGACCGCCAGATCGGCGCGCAAGCGGCTCATGACGCCCTCCGTTCGTCTCGGCGAGCACCGGCATCGGCGAGGAACGGCTCGATGAACATCCGCTGTCCCTCCGGCTCGAGCAGGAAGGCGTCGTGACCGTAGGGGCTCCCGATCTCGGCGAACGACACCGCGCAGCCGCGTTCGCGCAGCAGCCGCACGATCTCGAGCGATTCGGCGGTGGTGAACAGCCAGTCCGAGCTGAACGAGAGGACGAGGAACGTCGGCAGGCACGGGCCCGTCGTCGGCAGCGACGTCGTCCAGTCGAAGTAGTCCATCGCCTTGGTCATGTAGAGATAGGTGTTGGCGTCGAACCGCTCGACGAAGCGCGCACCCTGGTGCGCGAGGTAGCTCTCCACCTCGAACTCGGTGACGAAGTCGAACGCCCGGCTCGTGCGGTCGCGCAGCCGGCGGCCGAACTTCGCGCGCATCGACTCGTCCGAGAGGTACGTGATGTGCCCGACCATCCGGGCGATGCCGAGGCCGCGATGGGGATTGCCCGAGGCGTAGTAGTCGCCGTCGCGGAAGTCCGGATCCGCGAGGATCGCCTGTCGGCCCACCTCGTTGAACGCGATCGCCTGAGCGCTCAGCCGGGCGGTGGTGGCCACCGCCACGACCCGTTCGACGCGGTGAGGGTAGCGCGTCCCCCAGGCGAGCGCCTGCATGCCGCCCATCGAGCCGCCCACGACCGCGGCGAGGCGGTCGATGCCGAGACGATCGAGCAGGCGGGCCTGCGTGTCCACCATGTCCTCGATCGTCACGAGGGGGAAGCGCAGTCCCCAGGGCGTGCCGCTCGCGGCGTCGATGCTGCTGGGGCCGGTCGTGCCGGAGCAGCCGCCGAGCACGTTGGCGCAGATCACGAAGAAGCGGTCGGTGTCGATCGCGAGGCCGGGCCCTACCATGGCGTCCCACCAGCCCGGACGGGTGCGGCCGTCACCATCGGCGGACGCGGCGACGTGCGCGTCGCCCGAGAGCGCGTGGCAGACGAGAACGGCGTTGTCGCGCGCGGGCGCGAGCGTGCCGAACGTCTCGTACGCGACCGTGACGTCATGCAGCGTCGCGCCCGACGCGAGCGTGAGCGCCCCCTCGAGCGCCACGGAGCGAGGTCCTGATGCGATGGTCACGGCGGTCACACCCGCTCCAGGGCCTGGGCGAGGTCATCGAGCAGGTCCTCGATGTGCTCGATGCCTACCGAGAGGCGAACGAAGTCCTCGCCGATGCCGGCGCGCTCGAGCTCGGCGGCCGAGAGCTGCGAGTGCGTCGTCGACGCGGGGTGGATGATGAGCGACTTGGCATCGCCGACGTTGGCCAGGTGACTGAAGAGCGCAACGCCGTCGATGAGTCGGCGGCCCGCGTCCCGTCCGCCGGTGAGCCCGAAGACGACGACGCCGCCCGCGCCGCCGTCGAGCAGGCGCGTGGCGTTCTCGTGCGTCGGATGCGTCGCCAGCCCGGGATACGCCACCCACGCGACCTTGGGGTGATCGGCGAGGTAGTGGGCGACCCTGAGCGCGTTCTCGGAATGCCGCTCCATGCGCAGTGGCAACGTCTCGATGCCGAGAAGGAACTCGTGCGCGTTGAACGGCGAGAGCGCCGGACCGAGGTCGCGCAGCAGCTGCACGCGGGCACGGATGGCGAAGGCGACGTTCCCGGCGCCGTCCAGGTCGCCGAACGTGTCCCAGAGCCGGAGCCCGCCGTAGGACGGGTCGGGCTCGGTGAAGTGCGGGAAGCGGCCGCTGCTCCAGTCGAACGTGCCGCCGTCGACGATGATCCCGCCGATGGACGTGCCGTGACCGCCCAGCCACTTGGTGAGGGAGTGGATCACGACCGCGGCGCCGTGCTCGACGGGACGGCAGAGGGCAGGCGTGGCGAACGTGTTGTCCACCACCAGCGGAACGCCGAGCGCACGTCCCGCCTCGGCAAGTCCCGCGATGTCGGGTACATCGAGCCGCGGATTCCCGATGGTCTCCACGAACCACGCCCTGGTGGTGTCATCGGTCGCCGAGACGAACCCGTCGATGTCGGTGGGGTCGACGAAGCGGACCGTGATGCCGAGGCGCCTGAACGTGTGCAGGAAGATGTTCCATGTGCCGCCGTACAGGCTCGTGGAGCTGACGATCGAATCGCCCGAACCGGCGAGGTTCAGCAGGGCGAGCACCTCGGCGGCATGCCCCGAAGCGACGGCGACGGCGGCCGTGCCGCCCTCGAGCGCCGCGACGCGCTTCTCGAGAACGTCGTTCGTCGGGTTGCCGATGCGCGAGTAGATGTTGCCGAAGTCGCGCAGCGCGAACAGGTCGGCGGCGTGATCGACGTCGCGGAAGCTGTAGGCGGCGGTCTGGTAGATCGGCACGGCCCGCGAGCCGGTCGTTGGATCAGGAGCGGCGCCGCCGTGCACGGCGACCGTGTCGAAGCGATGAACCGTATCGCTCATGGGAAGAGCCTCGTTTCGTGTCGTGGATGAGAGACAAGAGACACCCCCGCAGCCTCAGAGCATGCGGGTGGCCGAAGGCCGCCCAGATCCAGCGCATGCGCGCACAGACCCGGGCCGGGTCATCATCATGTCCATCATGGGCACGAGCACGAACGATCCCATGGTGCGTCGGTTCACCTCCTCGGCGCATCGTACGGAGCGTGTGGGGCATGGTACCAGCGAGCGCGGTGCCAGGCCAGTCCGACAACCGCACATCCGGGCGGGGGTTCGTCAGATGTAGTACATGGGCGCGCGCTGCCGCAGCTCCCGCTGACGCGCTGCGACATCGGCCAGCGTCGTTCCCGCCAGATGGTCACCCATCACCCCGGCGAGCGCCTTCCACGCCTCCGCGGCTGCGGATCCGCTCGTCGCGGGCACGTCGATGATGGTGCCTTCGACCGCCACGACCACCTCGGCGAGCGTGATGTCGCCCGCAGGGCGCGCGAGCGCGCAGCCGCCTCCGGTGCCGCGGCGGCACGTCACGAGGCCCGCCCGGGCGAGCTCGGTCATCTGCTGCTCGAGGAAGCGACGGGGGAGGCCGAGGGCATCCGCTATCGCGCGAGCCGGCACGGTCTCGCCCTCGGGAGCGAGGGCGAGCTCTGCGAGCGCCCGAAGCGCGTGGTCGAGTCGCTGGGAGATGCGCATCTACTCGCCGTAGCCTTCCCAGAGCGGCGTGGTGAGATAGCGCTCGCCCGTGGACGGCGCCACCGTGACGACGGTGGTGCCCGCCAACTCCGGCAGTGCGGCAAGGCGGAGCGCCGCGACGACGTTGGCGCCGGACGAGATGCCGACGAGCAGGCCCTCCTCGGCGGCCAGTCGGCGGGACATGGCGATCGCCTCCTCGCCGGTGACGTGCTGGACCTCGTCCAGGATGGACAGGTCGAGCACGGCCGGGATGAAGTTGGCGCCGATACCCTGGATCGCGTGGCCGGCGGGGGTGAGGGTCTCCCCGGCGAGACGCTGGGAGATGATGGGGGACTCGGCGGGCTCGACCGCGACGATACGGGCGCCCGAGCCGTGGTCGCGCAGGTAGCGGCCGACACCGGTGACGGTGCCGCCGGTCCCCACGCCGGCGACGAACGCGCCGACCGGCCTGCCCTGGAGCAGGGAGACGATCTCGGGTCCCGTCGTCTCGTAGTGCGAGCGCGGGTTGGCGGGGTTCTCAAACTGCCCGGGGATGAACGCGTCCCGGGAGTCTCCGGCGATGCGTTCGGCCTCCTCGACCGCACCACGCATGCCGTCGGCCCGCGGCGTGAGGACGAGCTCGGCGCCGTACGCCGCGAGCAGCTTGCGGCGCTCGAGCGACATGCTCTCCGGCATCGTCAGGACGACGCGATAGCCGCGCGCGGCGGCAATCATCGCCAGCGCGATGCCGGTGTTGCCCGACGTCGGCTCTACGATGGTGCTGCGCCCGGGCTCGATGAGGCCGCGAGCCTCGGCGTCGTCGATCATGCCCCGGCCGATCCGGTCCTTGACCGAGCCGCCGGGGTTGCGGGACTCGAGCTTGATGACGACGTCTGAGGCGCCGTCGGGCACGACCCGCCGCAGACGGACGGCCGGCGTTGCGCCGATGGTGTCGGTGACGGTCGTATCGAACGGTGCCATGAGGGGCTCCTTCTCGTCGCTGCGCGGTACGGTATCGAGCCTACGCCCGACTCGCCGCACGGGCAAGAGGTGCAAGCGCAGTAAAAGCATGAGATTACTGCGCGAAGCCACTGCAGCCACGAGGTGGGTACGTACTCACCCGACAGTGCCGACTGAAGAAGGGAGAGGAAGATGCCCGAATTCGGTGCCGCGTTCTCCGGGCTGGCCGCGTCGCGCATGCTCACTCACGAGGAGCTGGTGCGCGCCATCCGCTTCATGGTGGCCGCCGAGTACGAGGCGATCCAGCTCTACATGCAGCTGGCCGAGTCCACCGATCACGAGCTCGCCCGGGAAGTGCTCGTGGACATCGCCGACGAGGAGCGGGTGCACGCGGGCGAGTTCCTGCGCCTGCTGCACGAGCTCGCCCCCGACGAGCAGCGCTTCTATGACGAGGGTCGCGAAGAAGTGGAGGAGATGATCCAGACCGCCGAGAAGTGAGGAGCGTTACTCCTCGGCCTCCTCGTGCGGATCGAAGTCCGGGTCATCGTGCGCGATCGGACCGGCGATCGGCTCGCGCCCATTGCGCACGAGGTAGTCGTCGACGGCTTTCTTGAGCCCGTCGGTGGCGAGGATCGAGCAGTGCATCTTGGCGGGCGGCAGTCCGCCAAGGGCGTCGGCGACGTCCTTCTTGGTGATGTCGACGGCCTGCTCGAGCGTCATGCCCTTGGCCATCTCGGTCACGATCGAGGACGTCGCGATAGCCGCGCCGCAGCCGAGCGTCTGGAACTTGATGTCGTCGATGCGGTCGTCATCGACGGTGATGGTGATCTTCATGACGTCGCCGCACACGGGGTTGCCGACCTCTCCCACGCCGTCCGCGTCCTCGATGACGCCGACGTTGCGCGGGTTGGCGAAGTGGTCCATGACCTTCTCGGAATAGATCATCGCTGGTCTCCTAGCCTTCGGTTCCGACCATGCGCTCGTAGAGCGGGTTCATGGACCGCAGCCGCCCGACGATGGGGACGAGCGCGTCGATGAAACGGTCGATGTCTTCGGTGGTGGTGTGACGGCCGACGCTCACGCGGAGCGAGCCGTGTGCGAACTCCTGCGGGCAGCCGATCGACAGTAGCACGTGGCTCGCCTTGAGCGACCCCGACGAGCAGGCCGAGCCGGTGGAGACCGCGAAGCCCTGCGCGTCGAGGTGGAGCAGCATCGCCTCGCCCTCGACGCCCTTGATGATGAAGTTGGCGATGTTGGGGAGCCGCTCTGACGCCTCGGCGGCGTTGAGCGAGGTGTGCTCGAGGCGGCCGAGTATCCCCTCGATGAGCCGGTCGCGGAGCGCCGCCAGGCGCGGCACCTCGGTCGGACGCTCCTCATCCATGATGCGCAGCGCCTCGGCGAATCCCACCGCGCCCGGCACGTTCTGCGTGCCGCTGCGCCGCTTGGACTCCTGCCCGCCGCCCATCAGGTAGGGCGCGAACGGCGTGCGCTGCTTGAGGTAGAGCGCGCCGACCCCTTTGGGGCCGTAGATCTTGTGGCCCGAGAAGGACGCGGCGTCCACGCCGAGCGCCCGCACGTCGAGGTCGACCTTGCCGAGCGTCTGCGCGGCGTCGGTGTGCATGAGCGCGCCGCGCGCGTGCGCGATCTCAGCGAGCGCGGCGATCGGCTGGATCGAGCCGATCTCGTTGTTGCCGTGCATGACCGAGACGAGCACGGTGTCGTCACGCATCGCCGCCTCGAGGTCCTCCGGATGGATCACCCCGTCGGTGCGCGGCTGCAGCTCGGTCACCTCGAAGCCGTGCTTGCCGAGCCAGTGTGCGGGCTCGAGCACGGCGTGGTGCTCGAACGCCGAGACGATAACGTGCCCGCGATCGCGGCCGCGGGCGGTAGCGAGGCCGATCAGCGCGGCGTTGTCGGACTCCGTGCCGCCGGCTGTGAAGATCACCTCGCCGGGCTGGCTCGCGTTGATGGAAGCGGCCACCGCCGCGCGCGCCTGCTCGAGCGCGCCGTGCGCGTCACGACCGAGCTCGTAGAGGCTGTTGGGGTTGCCATAGCGCTGCGTGAAGAACGGGAGCATCGCGTCGACCACGCGCTGGTCGGTCGGCGTGGTGGCGGCATAGTCGAGGTAGACGGTCTCGCGGGTCATCTCGGGTGTTCGCCTATCCTTTCGTCTCGGTTGCGTCGAGGGCGCGCTGGCGCTCGGCGAGCCGCTGCAGGTCATACCCGGAGAGCACGCCGCTCAGCGCGGAGGTGAGCTCACGCCAGACGCCCGCGGCGGCGCACCGGTTCTCGTGCGGGCAGTCCGCCGAGGTGTCGCAGACCGAGGCCTCCACGGGTCCCTCGAGCGCCTCGACGGCGTCGAGGACCGTGATCTGCTCGGCAGGCCGTGCGAGCGTGAAACCACCGCGCGCGCCGCGCGTCGAGTTCACGATGCCCGCTCTCCGCAGCGCGACAAGCAGCTGCTCGAGGAAGGGGAGCGGGATCCCGCGCGCCTCGGCGAGCTCGCGGGCGCTCACCGGCTCGCCGTCCTGGCGGGCGGCCAGCTCGATGAGTGCGAGCACCCCGTATTCGCTGCGTGCGGTCATGCGCATCGCGTGTCGCTCCTAAATCCTACTAGCAAAGTCAGGATTATCGTGACGCTACTCCGCGATGGCGACGCTGTCAAGCGGCTGCGCTCAGGGTGTCGGCGAGATGGGCTCGTCGACGAGCGGCACCGCCTCGATGTCCGCCGGCGTGATGTCGCGCTCGCCCATGCGGCGGTCGATCGCACGGGCCTCGAACGCTGAGCCGACCGCGAGCAGCGAGGCGACCACACCGAACCCGATGAGCGCCGGCTGCACGCCGATGAGGGTCGCGAGCGTCGGCGCGAACGCGAGCGGGATGAGCTCTCCGGCGCGGCGGTGCACCTCGGCGGTGCCCATCACGCGGCCGATCGCGGCACGCGGCGAGTCGCGATGCATGAGCGTGCGCAACAGCGGCTCGGTGATGCCGATGACGAACGCCCACACGAACGCCCCGGCACCGATGATGCGCAGGTCGGTCGAGCCGACGTAGAGCACGGTGCCGAGACCCACGAGGGTGATCATCGCGGCGAGCCCCCGGGCGCTCACGATGCGACCGGGCAGCCGCGGCAGGGTGGCGGCACCCACGATGAAGCCGAGACCGAAGAGCGAGTTCATCCAGCCGAGCGTCTCGATGCCGGTCCCGACGACGTCGCGGAAGAACAGCGGCTCGAGCGAGCCGAACGCGCCGAACGACAGCCACGCGACGGTACCGAGGAGCAGGTAGTAGCGCACGGGGCGCAGCCGGTACGCGGTGCGAACGCCGTCCCTGAACTCTGCGAACGGGCTCGCCTCGGTCGCCTGTCGGACCGGCGGCTGCAGGGAGATGCGGCTCACGAGGATGGCGGCGACGAGCGACGTGACGGCGTCGATGACGAACACCCAGTTCACGTGCGCGTACGTGACGATGAGGGCGCCCACGGCGGGACCGACGGCGAACGCGAGCGAGCCGCCGCCCTCCACGAGCGAGTTCACCTTCGCAAGCTGCTGCTCGTCGCGCGCGAGGTACGGCGCGAAGCTCGCCCCCGCGGTGACGACCGGCGAGCCGACGAGCGCCCACACCGAGACGAGCACGGCGAGCACCGGCAGGCTGTCGGCGAGCATGACGGCGATGGCGGCGATGACGAACACGATCTCGGCGAACACGAGCACGCGTCGCGGGCCGTGGCGGTCGATCAACACGCCCGAGATGGTGCTGCCGAGCATCATGCTCACGCTCAGCACGAACATCAGGATCGCGAGCTCGCCCGCGGTGGCGTGCAGCTCGTAGGCCGCCTTGCCCCAGACGCCGACGAAGAACGCCGCCTCGCTCCCGGCACGGGAGATGAATCGGGCGGCGACGAGGCGCGCTATGTCTCGACGGGGTGCCATGGCGGATCCTCGGCGGAACGGGACGGGAACTGCACCAGGATAGGCAATGCGCACGGGCGTGTATACAGACGCAAGGAGGGTCGATGCGGTACCGTCATAGGATCGACGGAGGGAATGCCATGCCCAGACACTCGGGGTTCATCACCTCGCCCCTGCTGACCGACCTCTACCAGATCACGATGGCCTACGGCTACTGGAAGGCGGGACTGGCCGAGACCCGCGCCTGCTTCCACCTGTCCTTCCGCTCGAACCCGTTCGAAGGCGGCTTCGCGGTCGCATGCGGGCTGGAGCAGACCATGGAGTATCTCCGGGACCTGCGCTTCTCCGACGAGGAGTGCGCGTACCTGGCCGAGCAGACCGGCAACGACGGCAAGCCGCTGTTCGAGGACGGCTTCTGTGACTGGTTGAAGGAGATGCGGTTCGACCTGGACGTGGACGCGGTCCCCGAGGGGACCGTCGTCTTCGCCCACGAGCCGCTCATGCGGGTCATCGGTCCCATCGCGCAGTGCCAGCTCGTCGAGACGCCGCTGCTCAACATCATCAACTTCCAGACGCTCGTCGCCACCAAGGCGGCACGCGTCTGTATCGCCGCCGAGGGCGATCCGGTCGTCGAGTTCGGGCTGCGTCGCGCGCAGGGCCCGGACGGCGGCATGTCGGCGAGCCGCGCAGCGTTCGTGGGCGGGTGCGCCGGGACGTCCAACACGCTCGCCGCCAGGGACTTCGGCATCCCCGCGGTCGGCACGCACGCCCACTCGTGGGTGATGGCGTTCGACAGCGAGATGGCGGCGTTCGAGGCATACGCGGACGCGATGCCGAACAACGTGACGCTGCTCGTGGACACGTACGACACGCTCGAGGGCGTGCGGAACGCGGCGCGGGTGGGTCGCGAGCTCGCGGCGCGCGGACACACGATGATCGGCGTCCGCATCGACTCGGGCGACCTCGCGTGGCTCGCCAAGCGCACCCGGGAGATCCTCGATGAGGAGGGGCTGCCCGACGCGAAGATCGTCGCGAGCAACGAGCTGGACGAGCACACCATCCGCTCGCTCAAGGACCAGGGCGCGCCGGTCGACCTGTGGGGCGTCGGCACGCGGCTCGTGACGGCTGACGGCCAGCCGGCGCTCGGCGGCATCTACAAGCTCTCGGCCATCCGCGAGCCGGGCGAGGAGTGGCGACCGCGCATCAAGGTGTCCGAACAGACCGCCAAGGTCACGATGCCCGGCCTGCTCCGGGTCAGGCGCTTCACGCGCGACGGCGTGATGGTGGGAGACATGGTGTACAACGAGATGGATCCCCCCGGCGCCGACTGCGTGATGATCGACCCTGCCGATGCCACCAAGCGCAAGTCGTTCTGCGGTGAAGATGACGCGGTGGAGCTGCTCGTCCCCGTCATCGAGGGTGGCGAGCCCGTCTACCGGCCCCCGGCGCTTCCCGAGGTGCGGGCTCGCGTCGCAGCCCAGCTCGCCGCGCTGGACGAGTCGCACCAGCGGTTCTTGAACCCGCACCGGTACCCCGTCGGCGTCGAGCGACGCCTCTATGAGCTGCGGACGCGCCTCATCCTCGAGGCGCGCGGGATCGCCGAGACCGACGCCGGGACCGAAGGGTAAGTAGGAGGAGACCGCCGAGGGAGGGAGCTGCGCGATGCGTGCGCTCGTGCTCGTCGACGTACAGAACGATTTCATGCCGTTCGGGGCGCTGCCGGTCGCTGACGGCGACGCCGTGGTCCCGGTGGCGAACGCGCTCATGGCCCGCTTCGGGCTGGTCGTCGCCACGCAGGACTGGCACCCGGCAGATCACGGCAGCTTCGCGTCGAACCACGAGGGCGCAGCGCCGGGCGAGGTGATCGACCTCGGGGGCATCGAGCAGGTGCTCTGGCCCGACCACTGCGTCCAGGGCCTTCCCGGAGCGTCTTTCCACTCGGCGCTCGATGTCGGTGGGATCGACCACGTCATCCGCAAGGGGACCGACCCCGCAGTGGATTCGTACTCGGGCTTCTTCGACAACGACCGTCGTTCCGAGACCGGACTCGACGCGTACCTGCGCGAGCGGGGCGTGGACGAGGTCGTCGTGCTCGGCCTGGCCACGGACTACTGCGTGCGCGCCACGGTGCTCGACGCGATCGGCCTCGGCTATGGCGTGACCGTGGTCGAAGACGGCTGCCGCGCCGTCGACCTGGAGGCGGGGGACGGCGAACGAGCGCTCGAGGAGATGCACGCCGCGGGCGCGCGGATCGTCGAGAGCGCGGATGTGGGCTGACAGGATCATCGAGGAGGAGATCGGATGAAGGTCGTCGCATTCAACTGCAGCGCACGCAAGGACGGCAACACAGCCCTCATGCTGGAGCGAGCGCTCCGGGAGATCCGCGCGGCGGGTATCGAGACCGAGCTCGTGCAGCTGGCGGGCAAGCGGGTGCAGGGCTGCACGGCATGCCTCAAGTGCCGGGAGACGATGGACCGGCAGTGTCACGGGCGTTCGGACTTCGGCAACGAGTGCATCGCCAGGATCGACGCGGCCGATGGCGTCATCATCGGCTCGCCCGTCTACTTCGCCGACGTGACGGCCGAAGCCAAGGCGCTCATCGACCGCACCGGCTACGTGGGGCGCGCCAACGACGGCATGCTGCGACGCAAGGTGGGCGCGGCGGTCATCGTGCACCGGCGGGCAGGCGCGGTGCATGCGTTCGACACGATCAACCACCTCTTCTTCATCAGCGAGATGATCGTCCCCGGCGCGTCGTACTGGAACATGGGCGTCGCGGGGGAGAAGGGTGCCGTTGTGGACGACGATGAGGCGATGCGCACGATGGCCTCTCTCGGCGGCAACATGGCGTGGCTGCTCGGCAAGCTGCACGCCTGACGCGCGTTCAGAAGAGCGACTTGAGGTCCTCGACCAGGTCCTGTGCGTGGTCGAGGTTCCAGTCCTCGAGCGACAGGTGCATCCTCGGGTTGAAGGACAGGCCCATGTCCCCGACGAGCTCCACGACCGCGGCGAGCAGTCCCGGTCGCTCCATGAGCTCGTCGAGCACGGCGGGGTTGATCATGTCGGCGCCCCGCGGGATAGCGGACCAGAACAGGTTCTCCTCGCCGGTGTCGATGATGAGGTCGAAGCAGAAGTTCCCGCCGGTGGTGATGACGAGCGACGCGTTGTCGAGGTCCTTGCGCCACGTCATCCGGTCCTTGCGCAGTCCGGCCACGCGCGCGAGCGTGACCTCGTCGACCACCATGCTCGTGGGGTACTCGGGAAGCGCGCCCAACGCCTCGCGCAGGTTGACCGTCGCGACCAGGACCCGCTCGGGCACGGTCTCACGGAGGATGTCGAGCGCAAGGCTCGCCTCGAACGGCGAGCGCGCGTTGAGCACGGTCTTGAACAGGTCGGTGGACTCGGCGTAGTGGCTCTTCAGCTGTTCGATGGTGGTGGTGACTCTCACGGTGCCTCCTTGCTGACACCGGATTGTATCGGTGACGGCCGTCACGGCGGCCGTGCGCGATGTCACGGCAGGGCGTATCTTCCGACAGGCGGTCGGCGTTTCTCAGCATGGAAGCGTTCCACCCGTCACGAAGGGCTTGAGTCGGGGCCCCTTCGAGCCGATGGGCAATGATAGAGAGGCGGCGTGCCGCCTGTCCGGTCATACCTGGGAGTGATGCACCATGAAGCGCACACTGGCGTTGATCGTGGCGTTCGCCGTCGCGTTCACGTTCGTGCTGCCGTCGATCGCGCTGGCCGACAAGGGCGGCGTGCCCAACGAGAAGAGCGGCAAGACGGCTCCCGCGCCCGATGAAGAGGGCGATGCGGTCAGGCCCGGCAAGCCCGACAAGGCCGCGAAACCCGAGAAGGGTCCCAAAGACGAGCCGCCTGGCAAGGCGAAGCAGAAGGCCAAGGAGCTCGAAGGCAGCGAGGACGGCTCCGCGACCGTCGAGCCCGAGCGTGACCGTGACCGCGATCAGGACCGGAGCGGCATCGAGAACGCGCTCTCCCACCTGGAGACCAACCTGGCTCGCATGCAGGCCGACCTCGACGCAGGGCTGCGCAAGCAGCTGCCGCCGGGACTGGTGAAGGTGATCGAGAAGTTCATGTCCTGGCTGGGCATCGGCACCGACGGTGAAGAGCCGCCGGCCGGTCCGGATGACGGTCTGGAAGACGACGAGGGCTCCGTGGAGGAGACGGGCACGGTGGAGCCCACGAGCACCGTGGAACCCACGACCACGGTCGAACCGACCGAGTAGCGGTCGTCGATACGAACGACATCGAGGCCGGGGCGCGCGCCCCGGCCTCGTCGCGTGCTACAAGCCGATCCCCCCGACGCCGAGCACCTGCGAGGCGATGAGCAGCTGCCCGACGTAGTAGAGGGGCAGCCCGACCGCCTTGTTCATGAAGCGCTCGGCGACGAACCGCTGACGCGCGACGAACAGGTCGGATGCGTAGAAGAGCAGCCCGCCGATGAAGGCCGCGACCGCGGCCCCCTCCTCGGCGCCCGCCATCACCGAGCCCAGGCTCCCCGCTGACGTCGCCGCCATCACCGAGACGACGAGGACGTAGCCGCGCACCGGGAGGCGCAGCCCGCCCGTGACGTCAGGTTCGAGCCGGCGCCAGACCAGGTGACCCGCCACAAGGAAGACCACGAGCGCGGCCGCATGCCACCACGCAGGAGCGACACGAGTGAGGAACGCCGCCACGTACGTGACGTGCGCGACGGCGAACGCCCCCATGCCGAGAAGGAATGCCGCTCTGGCGCGTGGGATGAGCAGGACGTCGCCCGCGACCGAGAGCGCGATGCCCGCGAGCAGCAGCCACCCGTAAGCGCCCTCCGGCAGCCGGGGGTGGAGCCCTCCCACCGCCGCCCACACCAGGCCGGCTGACGCGAGCGGCTTCAGCACCGCGCGCCACCGCTGCGACCGGGCGGCCTCGGCGCGGAGCAGGCCGCCGAGCGCCAGGAGCGTGAGCGCGGTCCCGGCTATCACGACGCCGGCTTCCCGAGGGCGGGGTGGAAGCGGCCGACGAGGTAGGACACGAGCGGGCCGATGATCGCCACCGCGCCGAGCGCCGGGAGCTGGATGAGGTCGAGGTCGTACTTGAAGCCCGCACGGAAGTCGGGCAGGTGCCAGACCACGTCGGCGCCCCAGCGATAGAGGAACCAGCCGATCTGCACGGCGAGCGTCGCCTGGATCCCGAGCGCCGTCGCGACGCCGAGCGCGACCCACTCGCGCCCGTAGCCCTCACGCACGCCGCGGGGGCGGCTCCTGAGAGCCGGGTAGACGAACGCCGCCACCAGGCAGCCGAGCGTACCGGCGAGGACCGCCTCGGCCATGCGGCCGTTGAAGAACGCCTGGATCATCGACTCGTCGTTGAACGCCGAGAGCGACCAGCGGTAGCCGTGCACCAGGAAGAAGAGGGCGTTGTACACGAGCGCGTACGTGAGCACCCCCGAGGCGACGGCCGCGAGCGCGCGCCAGGAGAGCAGGTAGGTCGCCCCTGCCACGGCGATGAGCAGCGCGACCGCGCCGAGCAGCATCCAGAGGCGTCCGGCACGCTCCTCGGCCAGACGCGCGTCGTCCGCCTCGGCCATCGCCGCCCGGGCCTCGTCGAGCGTCCCCGGTGCGACGTCCTCGCCGGATACGACGTCCACGTAGTGCGCGGCGAACGCCGTCGCGTGTCGCTCGTCCGCGGCCACCGCCGCGGAGCCGGGCGCCGCGAGCGCGTCGAGGATCGCAGTCCCGCGCGCGTGCGCGGGTGTCGGCAGCCCCGCAAGGACGGCGACCGTCGGCGCGATGTCCTCGAGGTCGGCTGAGACGCGCCCCTCGGCGACGCCGGGGCCGGCCAGGACGCCGAGCGTGTGGATGACGGGGGACTCCCACCCGCCGTGCCCTCCGGAGGCGATGTGCCCGTGGTCCGGCAGCACGCAGAAGACGGTCTCGCCGTCGTCGAGCGCCTCGACGAGCCTGCCGAGGTCGGCGTCCACGCGGTCGACGACCGCGGCGTACTCGTCGGATGCGGCGCCGTGCGCGTGGCCGGCGTTGTCGACGTCGGGGAAGACCACGAACGCGAACTCGGCCGCACGGTCCTCGTCGAGCGCGATCGCGTCGTCCACGATGCCGCCGGTCTCGTACGTGCTGGCGTCGTGCACGAGCTCGGGCCACTCGGCGAACGCCGACGCGTCCGCGCGCGAGCCGTCGAAGAGCGCGTCCACGTCGCTCGGGCCGGCCACGAGCGTGCGCCGGCCGGCGTCGATCGCGACGTCGAGCAGCGTGTCGACGCCCACGCGTCCTTCGTACCAGTTGGTCGTGACGCCGCTGATCTGCTGCGGCGCCCCCGACATGATCGTCGTCCACGTCGGGTAGGAGAGGCTGGGCTGCGGGACGGTGATGTCGACGGTGGCGCCGCGTCCAGCGAGCTCGGTCATCGCGTCCATGCCCGACGCCGCCTCGGCGGTGAGCCCGTCGATGAGCACGAGGACCACGCGCTGGTGCGCGGCGCCGTCCGCCGGGACGCGAAGCGATGCGGCCGGCGCGTCGTCGTACGGGCTCTGGTAGGAGACGACCTGGTCCCAGGAGTACGAAGCGAGCTGGTACGCGCCGTACGACAGCGCCAGGGAGACGACGAGCGCGGCGGCCACCGCCACCAGGAGCGTGCGGCCGGCCTTCCGGGGTGCGGGCGTGTTCATCGCGGCTCCTTTCGTTGGGGTCGAGTGTGCCGCGTCGCGTGCGCGGAGGCAACCGGCGGCAGGTGTCGACGCCGGGGCGCCGAAGTAGGCAGGGGGGTCGGGGATCGGGGGTCTGCTGTGACATCTGCGGCACTGGAGCGTCTGAGGTCGAGCGGCGCGCTGCTCGACGCCGTCGTCGGCTCGATGAGCGACGTCGTCTTCGTGCTCGACCGCGAGTGCCGCTACTACGGCATCTGGGGCAGTTGGCTCGAGCGCCATGGCTTGACCGCGCACGACTACATCGGGAAGACATGCGCCGAGGTATGGGGCGAGGAAGACGCCGCCTTCTTCGACGAGGTCCACGGGCGCGTCTTCGCCGGCGAGACGGTCGTGTTCGAGCGCTGGTTCGAGATGCCCTGGGGTCCCGTCTACTACCAGAGCACCCTCTCGCCGCTGGTCGACGGCGGCGAGGTGATCGGCGTGTGCGGCATACGCCGCGACCTCACCGACCTCAAGCGCGCCGAGGATGCGGTGCGGCGTCAGAAGGAGTACGCGACGAGCCTCGTCGAGTGCGCCAACGTCATGGTGGTGGGGCTCGACCTCTCGGGCCGGGTGCGCGTCTTCAACCAGGTGGCCGAGGAGGTCACCGGCTACGCCGCGAGCGACGTCCTTGGCGAGGACTGGTTCGAGCTCGTCGTACCGCGCGAGCGCTTCCCCCAGGTCTGGGGCGCGTTCGAGCGCCTGCACGTCCGCGATGACGACGAACGATGGCCGAGAAGCACGCGCCGCTGCTGGGAGACGCCGATCCTCACGCGCTCCGGCGAGGAGCGCATCGTCGAGTGGATGGAGAGCGAGGTGCCCGACCCGGACCGCGAGACCGACGTCATCTGCTTCGGCGTCGACGTCACGGACAGCCGCGAGCGCCAGCGGATGCTGGAGCACATGGCCACGCACGACCCGCTCACCGGGCTGCCCAACCGGCGCTCGTTCGAGAGCGCGCTCGGGCGCGCGTGTGCGCGAGCGCAGCGGGGGACCGTCTCGGCGGTGCTCTTCATCGATGTCGACGACTTCAAACTCTGCAACGACCAGCACGGCCACGCCTTCGGCGATGCCGTGCTCACCGAGATCGCCCGCGTCATGGAGCTCCAGGTCCGCGAGCCTGACATCGTCGCGCGCATCGGCGGCGACGAGTTCGCGGCGCTGCTCGAGGGCGCCACGGTCGCCGAGGCAGAGGCGGTCGCCGCGCGGATGCGGGACGGCGTGGCGCGCATGGCCGGTCAGCGCGGGATCGACCTCGATCTCAGCGTGGGCGTGATGGGCGTAGACGCCTCGGTTGGCTATGAGCACGTCCTGACGGGGGCCGACACGGCGATGTACGCATCAAAGCGCAGTGGTGCCGGCGTGGTCGTCTACGAGCCCGAATCCACGTGACAGCACGTGGGCGTGACAACGCCGACGCCGTCTGTCAGACTTGCTGACTGAACGTTCAGTCAGGAGAGAGGCGCATGCGATGACGACCGGGCAGCCCGAACGCGGCACGGCGCGGGACCGCATCCTGCTCGCGGCACGAGAACTCTTCGCCGAGCGCGGATACGAATCGGTGTCCATCACCGACATCGCCGCCGAGACGGGCACGGCGCCGAGCCTCGTGTACTACCACTTCAAGGACAAGCACGAGCTCTTCGAGATGGCGGTCATCGACGCCGCCACGCTGCTCGAGCGCTCGGCGCTCGAGGCGCTTGAGGGCGCGGGCACTCCCCGGGAGCGCATCCTCGGCTTCGTCGAGGGGTACAGCGGGCTTCTGGGCAGCCATCCGCACGTGATGCGCCTGCTCATCCGCTCGATGAGCGACCTGCAGGGACATCTGCCGCGGCAGGTGCTCGAGCGCACGAGCGCCATCGTCCGCCGTCTGGCCGAGACGGTCGCGCAAGGCGTGGACGCCGGGGAGTTCCGCGACGTCCCTCCGCTGCAGGCGGCAGGTGCGCTCTTCGCGCTCATCAACACGCCCATCACCGCGCGCGCCATCGGAGCGCCGCTCGTGGATGAGATGGGAAGCACCGCCGAGGCGACGGGCGCGTTCATGGCCGAGGTCTTCCTCAAGGGCGTCGCCGCATGCTGAGGCGCATCTCACACGCCATCGTCGCCGGGCGTCGTCAGATCATCGCTGTGGCGGCGCTCATCGCCGTCATCGGCGCGTGGGGCGTCGCCAACGGGAAGATCAACTACGACCTGCTCTCGTACCTGCCGGGGGACATGCCCTCGGTGCAGGGCTTCGAGATCCTCACCGACGAGTTCGACCTTGGCAACGAGGTCCAGATCATGCTCGAGGGCACCGGCGACGTCCAGACGCAGGCGATCATCGAGCGCATCCGGACGATCGAGGGCGTGGCCGAGGTGCAGTGGGTGACCGACCTCGCGCAGCTCGAGGAGCCGCGCGAGTTCTGGGACGAGACGCTCACCGAGAACTACTTCGCCGAGGGCGGCACTCTCGTGCGCGTCAGCATGACAGCGTCCGCGAACGACCCGGCGTTCGCGGACGCGGTGAACGAGATCAGAGACGTGCTGGCCGATGAGACCGCCTACATCACCGGGACGCAGCAGCTGGAGCTCCAGGAAGTGATGTCCTCGGACCAGGTGCGGTTCGCGCTGGTCGCGCTCGTGCTCGTGACGATCGTGTTGCTGTTGACGATCCCGTCGATCGTGGTGCCCGTGCTCTTCGTGGTCACCATCGGCGTAGCCGTGCTGGCGAACCTCGGCCTGTCCTACTACATCGGGCAGGAGCTTTCCTACATCACGGGAGTCATCGTCTTCGCGCTGCAGTTCGCGGTCACGATGGACTACGCGCTCTTCCTCTACCACCGGTACGAGGAGGAGTGCCGTGCCCTGCCTCGCGAGGAAGCGATGGAGGTCGCCATCGCCACTACGTTCAAATCGATCGCGGCGGCGTCGGCCACCACCATCTCCGGCTTCCTCGCGCTCATGGCGATGCATCTCGGTTTCGGCGCCGACATGGGGCTCACGCTCGCGCGCGGCGTGTTCATCACGCTCATCGCCGTGCTGACGCTGCTGCCGGCGCTGCTGCTCGTCTCGGCGCCGCTCATCGAGAAGGTGCGCCACCGCGTGCCCCGCTTCGACTTCTCCCGGCTCGCCGGGTTCATCGCCAGGCACGCGGGCGTGTTCACGCTGATCGCGGCGTTGCTGTTCATCCCGGCCGTGTGGGGATACTCGCGCATAACGCTCAGCTACAACCTGGACAAGAGCCTTCCGGACGACCTTCCTTCCGTGCGTGCCGACGAGCACATCGCCGAGGCGTTCGGGCGTGCCAGCACGGCGTACCTCATCCTCGAAGACGCGGGGAGCGCCGTGGACATGCAGCGCCTGTCGCGCGAGCTCGAAGCCATCGAGGGCGTCGATCGGGTGTTCGGCTACTCCTCGCTCGTCGACCCGCGCATCCCCGACGAGTTCGTCCCCGCCGAGGCCCGCGCGAGCTTCTACGCCGCCGGTTACACCTACCTCTCGCTCGACCTCGCGTACAGCATGGAGGACGACGAGTTCGCGCCCGTGCTCGGCGAGGTGCAGGAGACGAGCGATGCGGTGTGGCCCGGCAAGACGTACCTGACCGGCCAGGAGGTCCTCGTCAACGACATGGAGGTCATCTCGCAGGGCGACGCCGAGCGCATCAATCTCATCTCGGTGGTGGCGATCTTCCTCATCGTCGCCATCGCGTTCCGCTCGGTCACGGTGCCCGCCGTCCTGCTCGGCATCATCGAGCTCGCCATCCTGCTCAACCAGGCGATCTCGAGCGTGGCCTCGCAGGAGATGATCTTCGTGGCGCCGCTGGCGATCGGCGCGATCCAGCTGGGCGCCACGGTCGACTACGCCATCGTGGTCACGACGCGCTACGAGGAGGAGCTCGGCCGGCTCGGCGACCGGGTGCAGGCCATCCGCGTGGCGGTGTCCGAGTCCAGTCAGTCGATCCTCGTGAGCGCCGCCACCATGTTCGCGGCGACCATCGGCATGGCCGTGCTTTCGCGCGTGGGGATCATCAGCGAGCTCACGATGCTCATCTCCCGCGGAGCCATCATCAGCTTCGTGGTGGTCATCTTCCTCCTCCCGGCGGTGCTCGTCGTGGCGCAGCCGGTCCTCGAACGAACGAGCCTCGGCTGGCCGAGGCATACGAAGAAGGGTGAGTGATATGCGTCGCACCACACGCCGCATGCCGGCCATCGCGCGTCGGATCGGGCTGCTGGCCATCGCCGTGGCCCTCGTCGCGTCAAGCGCCACGCTGGCGTCCTCGGCTCCCTCGGCAAGCGCGCCGCAGGTCGTACGCGACACGGAGACCGTCTACGCGGTCTTCGAGCCCGACGGCACGCATCGCGAGACGATCGTCGTCGACTGGCTGCAGCTCTCGGGCGCCGGCGTCGCCGAGATCGCCGATCCCGGCGCGGTGACGTCGGTGGAGTCGCTCACCGAGGGGTTCGACCCCGCCATATCCGGCGATGCGGTCCGCGCCTCGGTGGAGGTGGCCGAGGGCGAAGGCGACTACTTCTACCGCGCATCCACCGAGCAGCCCCTGCCGCTCGATGTGGAGGTCGTCTACGCGCTCGACGGCGTCGAGATGACGCCCGACGAGATCGCCGGACGGGCCGGGCATGTGGCGATCACGTACACGCTGCGCAACCGCCTGGAGCGCACCGAGGTGGTCACGTACACGGCGGGCGACGGCACCAGCGCCTCCGAGGAGGTCACCTACACCGTGCCGCTGCTCTGCATCCCGCAGATCGAGATCGACGGCCGCACCGTGCGCGACGTGGTCGCCCCCGAGGGGGCGCAGCTGGCGGTGACCGGCTCGACGTACACGTATGCGATCCCGATGGTGCCGTCGCCCGAGGCCTCGGCCACCATCGAGTTCGAGACCGAGCGCTTCTCGCTCGATCCCGTGGTCATCTCGGCGTTCCCCACGCTTCCGGCGTCGCCCGACTTCTCGGTGGCCGACGATCTTGCCGACCTGCGCGACGGGCTGTCCGGCCTCCGTCAGCTGTCCGCCGGACACCTCGCGGTGGTGCAGGCCATGCGCGAGGGGTTGGCGGCCTACGACCTCTCGCAGGTCTCCGGCGCCGCCGACGGGCTCTCCGAGCTCGGTGCGGGACTGACCCAGCTGCAGACGGGCGCGGAGCAGATCGCGGCGCTCGCCTCGGGCCAGTACCTCTACCTCGACGGCGTGATCGCCGGGCTGGACCCGGCGGCCTATGCCGACCTCGCGGCGCTTCCCTCGGCCATCACGTCGATGACGACCGCCGCCAGCGACCTCGCGTCGGGCACCGCAGGACTCGTGACGTTGCTCGACGGGCAGATCGCGCTCGCCGAGCAGGCGCAGTCGCTCGGCGTCGCCGCGCTCGCCGACGCCATGATCGTGGCGGGTCGCTATCCGGCCGACCCTGAGGCGCAGGCGTTGGTCGCGACGCTCGGACAGCAGGGTGCGATCCTCTCGGCGCTGCTCGACGGCGGCGACCTGGGCGCCGGCTACGTCCCCGGCCTGCGCGACACGCGCGACCAGCTCGCCGACGTGGCCGCGGGGCTGGGCGCGCTGCACGGCGGGCTGCAGGCGCTCGAGACGCAGGCGGCGGCGCTCGGCGCGATACCGGGAGCGATGGGCGACCTGCGCGACGCGCTCGTGCTGCTGCGCGATGGCGGGATGGTCGGCGGCGAGTACCTGCCCGGCCTCGGCCAGACGGTCTCGGGCGCGCAGGGCATCGCCGACGGGCTCGCGCAGGTCAACGCCGGCCTCGGCGACGCCTCGGCGGACCTCGCGCAGCTCGAGGACGTGCCGGCGCTCGTCGCCGAGCTCGACGCGACGCTCGCCGCGCTCGCCTCCGGCGGGAGCCTGGAGGGCACCTACCTGCCCGGCATCGACCTCACCGTGAAGAGCCTGGCCGAGATGGCATCGGGCCTCGAGGGCGGTCTTGGCGACATCCGGGCGGGCGAGGCGCTCACCGCGGCGATGGAGCGAGCCGCAGACGGGTACGATACATTCCTCGGCACGCCCGAGGGTGCGCGCGGCACCCTCACCTTCCTGCTACGCTTGGACGGCATCGGCGAGTAGGCGCGCGAGCGCCGCGAGAGGAGTCGCGTGAGCGTCAAGGTCGTCACCGACAGCACGTCGTACCTGCCCTCGGCAGAGCGAGAGCGTCACGACGTCACCATCGTGCCCCTGCACGTGCATCTCGAGGGCGCCGAGTTCTCCGACGCCTCGCCCGACCACGCGTCGTTCTACGCCGCGCTCGCCGCGACGAAGGCGTTCCCGACGACGTCGCAGCCGGCGGTGAGCGACCTCGTGGAGATATTCGAGGCCCGTGTGGCCGAGGGCCACGATGTCGTGGGCGTCTTCATCTCGTCCGAGATGAGCGGGACGTTCTCCACCGCCGAGCTCGCGCGCGGGATGGTGCTCGAACGCCACCCCGACGCGCGGATCGAGCTCGTTGACTCGCGCTCCAACTGCATGGAGCTCGGCTTCGCGGCGCTCGCCGCGGCCGAGGTCGCGACCGGTGGCGGCGCGGTGGATGCCGTCGTGGCGGCCGCGGGGGAGCGCATCGAGCGCACGCGCTTCCTCTTCGTGCCCGAGACGCTCGAGTACCTGCGGCGCGGCGGGCGCATCGGGAGCGCGTCCGCGCTTCTCGGCTCCCTGCTGCAGATCAGGCCCATCCTCACCGTCGTCGACGGCGTGACCGACGTCTTCGGCAAGGTTCGCACGGTCAAGCGCGCGGTGGCCGAGATCGTCTCGGCGGTGGAGCGCGATGCCGCGGCCAAGGGCGGTCTGCGCGGGCTGCTCGTCCACCACATCGACGCCGAGGAGCAGGGCCGTGCGCTCGCCGACGAGCTGGCGCACCACGTGGACGCCGAGGTGCCGCTCGTGTCCGTGGGACCGGCCATCGGGGCGCATGTCGGCCCGGGGACTGTCGGAGTGGTCTATCATACGGCAGAGCCCATGCGTAAGACTGAAAGGTGACGTTCGTGGAACCACGCTTCTCGCTCGTGGTCGACTCCTGCTGCGATCTGCCCCGCGATACCATCCGCGACCTCGGCGTCGAGGTGCTCCACTTCCCGTACACCCTCAAGGACGAAGAACACGTCGATGACTTCGGCGTCAGCCTCGCGCACGGCGACTTCTACGACGCCATGCGCGCCGGCGAGCATGCGACGACCGCGCAGATCCCGATGCACGCGTTCGTCGACGTCTTCGAGCGCGCCGCCGCCGAGGGCCGTCCGCTCGTCTACCTCGGCTTTTCCTCGCAGCTCTCCGGCACCTTCGACGTCGCGCACCTCGCGCGCGCCGACGTGCTCGGCCGCTATCCCGACGCCGACATCCGCGTGATCGACACGCTCGCCGCGTCGGTGGCCGAGGGCGTGCTCGTCTACGAGGCCGCGCGTCGCTGGCGCGAGGGGGCGACGGCCGACGAGCTCGAGGCGTGGATCGCCGAGCGGCGTCCGCGGCTCCACGGCTACTTCATCATCGACGACCTCGAGACGCTGCGGCGCGGGGGACGCCTCTCGGGCACGGCGGCGGCCGCCGGCGCGCTGCTCGACGTCAAGCCGCTGCTCACCATCACCACCGACGGCCGCCTGGAGCTCAAGCGCAACTTCCGCGGTCGCGTGAAGGCGATGCGCGCGCTCGTCGACCTGCTCGAGCAGCACCGCGACGGCCAGGGCGGCACGGTGGCGATCGCGCACGGCGATTGCGCCGAGGACGCCGGACGGCTCGCGGCGATGCTGGCCGAGAAGACCGGCGTCGCGGTCGACCTCACCATGGATGTCGGGCCCGTCATCGGCGCCCACACGGGACCGGGCATGCTCGCGCTCGTCTTCTGGGGCGAAGCGCACTAGCGGGCCGGCCGCGCGAGGCGACCGACCCGCTGTGATGGCCCGTGGGGGGAGGCTTACAGCCCGCGCGCGTCGAGGAAGTCGCCCACCACGTCGTCGAGCGTCGGCTCGGAGCGGTCCTCCACGCGGTAGCGCGCCCGTACCGAGGGCTGCTCGATCGTGATGAGCCGCGAGAGGTCGATCGGCGTCGCCACGACCACGATGTCGCAGTCCGTGCGCTTCACCGTCTCCTCGAGGTCTGCGAGCTGTCGGGCCGAGTAGCCGGCCGCCGGCAGCACCTCGGTGAGGTGCGTGTAGGTCTCGAGCACCTCGGCGATCGTGCCCACGGCGCCCGGCCGCGGGTCGACGAGCTCGGCCGCCCCGTGCTCGCGGGCGGCGATCGCACCCGCGCCGTAGCCCATGCCGCCGTGCGTGACCGTGGGGCCGTCCTCGATCACGAGCACGCGCTTGCCGCGCACCGCCTCGGGGTCGTCGAGCACGATGGCCGAATCGGTCTCGATCAGGAGCGCGTCGGGGTTCACGGCCGCCGCCGTCTCACGCACCGACGCCACGTCGACCGGGTCCGCGGTGTTGACCTTGTTGATGATGAGCACGCCGGCGCGGCGCAGGTTGGCCTCACCGGGGTGGTAGAGCATCTCGTGTCCCGCGCGGTGCGGATCGAGCGCCACGATCTCCAGGTCGGGGGCGTAGAACGGCAGGTCGTTGTTGCCGCCGTCCCACACGATGACGTCGGCTTCCTTCTCGGCCTCGGCGAGGATCGCCGCGTAGTCGACGCCGGCGAAGACGACGATGCCCTCGTCGATCATGTGCTCGTACTCCTCGCGCTCCTCGATGGTGACGCCGAGGCTGTCGAGGTCCTCATAGCTGGCGTAGCGCTCGACGCGCATGCGCAGCAGGTCGCGGTAGGGCATGGGGTGCCGGATGTCGACGGCGCGCAGGCCGCGCGCCTTCAGGGCCGAGATGACCCGCTTGCTGATGCCCGACTTGCCGACGCCGGTGCGGACCGCGCAGATCGAGATCACCGGCTTGGAGGAGCGCAGCATCGTCGGCGTGGAGCCGGGCAGCACGAAGTGCGCGCCCGCCGCGATGGCGATCGACGCCTTGTGCATGACGGTCTCGTGGGAGACGTCGCTGTAGGCGAAGACGACGCGCTCGACGTCTTTCTCGGCGATGAGAGCGGCAAGCTCGGACTCCGGAACGATCGGGATGCCGTCGGGGTAGAGCGGCCCCGCGAGCTCGGGCGGGTACGTGCGTCCCTCGATGCCCGGGATCTGCGTGGCCGTGAACGCGACCACCTCGGTGGCCGGGTCGTCGCGATACAGCGTGTGGAAGTCGTGGAAGTCGCGCCCCGCGGCGCCCATGATGACCGTGCGCACCCGCTCCATGAAGCCCTCCGATCCTCTCGTCACGACGTCTGTCCGTCAGAGCTCGTCCGCGACCTCCGTGGGGAAGCGCGGGTCGTGCGTGGGTTCGATGCCCGTGCCGCAGTCGACGGTCTCCCACCCGTCGCCGTCTGGTCGCCAGCGCATGTACACCACGAGCGGGTCGAGCCCGCCGCCCGTGTAGGAGACCACGCTCGACGCCCACCACTCGTGGGCGGCGGTGCGCGCCATCCGGGGGTCGGTGGCGGCGAGCTCGCTCGGCGCGAAGCCGCCCATTCCCGCGCCGCACGCGATGGCGTGCTCGCGCGCCGCGCTCGCGAGCTCACGGCGGGGGAGCGCCCAGTCGACCGCGTCGACGAGCGACGCGGGCACCTGGGACATCCACTCCGCGGAGGAGTCGGGCTCGCCGTCGAACGCCGGCGTGCTGAAGGTGACGACCCAGTCCTCCCCGCTGCGCGACAGGCCGAGGAACGTGCGCCAGCCGGTCCCGGCGGGAGCGGCCTCCACGTCGAGCACCGCCGCGTCACCCTCGACCTGCACCTGGTGGCAGACGAGGTCTTCAAAGATGCGCAGGTAGTCGCGAGCGGCCCCGAGCAGCGTCATGCGCTCGGCGCTGCCATCGGCGGGCGAGTGCAGCGCGACGCTCGGCGCGTCCGGGCCGCTCTCGGCGGCCGCGCCCTCCCCGGCGCTCGCGGTGGTCTCCCCGGCGGCGGGCGGTGTCGCGTCGGTGGTCTCCGGCGCGGCGTCTCTGCAGCCGGCCGAGAGGAGCGCGAGCAGCGCGAGCAGCACGACGGCCGATCTGCGCATGACGCCCCCCTTCATCGGGTCACACGGGCTTTCGCCCGGTCACGACGGAATGGTACGGCAGCACGGGGTGCACGGTGACGTCGGCAAGCCCGGCGGCCTCAAGCTCGGCGGCGATCGTCTCGGCAGGGATGCGGTGCTCGATCGGCGGCCCCTTGGGCGTCTCGGCGGCCGCCCAGTCCACGATGCCGAGCGTCCCGCCGGCGCGCAGCACGCGCACGGCCTCGGCGATCATGCCCGCGCGATCGGGCAGCTCGTGGTGCAGGTTGACCGAGAAGACCAGGTCCGCGGCGCCGTCCTCGAGCGGCAGCGAGAGCGCGTCGGCGTCGGTGACGGCGATGGTGCCCCGCACGTCGTCGGGGAGGTGCTCCGCCATCCAGTCGAGCATCGCCGGCTCGCTGTCGACGGCGTACAGGACGCCGCCCCCGGCCATGCGTCGCGCGAACTCCGCCGAGAAGATCCCCGTGCCCGCGCCCACCTCGACCGCGACGCGCGCGCCGGGCACGCCGAACGCGGCCCACATCTCGTCCGGTCGCAGGTCGTCGAGGCGGCGGACGTCGTTGAGCTTCTCCAGCTTCGCGGGATTGAAGCGATACGCCACGATTGCATCCTTTCCACTCAAAACTGTATACCACTGCGGCCTCCCGTGCGGGTGACGGTTTCACCCGACGGGCACGCCGCGTTCACAACTCCTTCAAACGCGCCGGACATACTGCAGTCATAGGTTCGAGCATCCCACACCGACAGGAGGTGTACGACATGAAGAAGAGCAAGGCGATCGTGCTGGTGGCAGCCGGTCTCGTCGCGGGGCTCGTGCTGGGCAGCGTCTCGCTGGCGGCCGCGGCTCCGGCGGACTACGATCCCGAGAACCCGCTGGTCTGCGCCGGCCTCGGCCTCGGCCGAGCCGTCAACGGCGCGGGCGCGCGCCTCATCGATATCGTAGCGGACCTGACAGGTCTGTCGACCGATGAGATCGCGGCCGAGCGGGCCGAAGGCAACTCCCTCGCGGACATCGCGGAGGCCAACGGCGTCGACAGCGACGAGGTCGTGAGCGAGGCGCTCGACGCCCGCAAGCAGCTGCTCGACGAGCGTGTCGCTGACGGCACGCTGACGCAGGAGCAGGCGGACCTCATGCTCGAGACCATGACCGAGCGTCTCGGTGAGCGCATCGAGACCGACGAGGTCGGGCCTCCGAGCTGGGCCGGCCAGGGTCGCGGCGGCATGCGCGGCGGCCAGGGCTTCGGTGGCCAGGGCGCGTGCGGCGGGATGTACCTCCCCGCGCAGTAGCGCCGGTTCGGATAGCGTGACGACGGGCGGTCCTCCGGGGCCGCCCGTTCGCTTCTCCCCACGGGGTGATACGATGCGAGGCGGGAGGATCAGACGCGTCGCCCGAACGCCGGGCCGGACGCGTCGCCGGCCGACCTGACGCGATCGACATGCGACGCACACCGAATGGAGGTCTGATGGCCGAGGAAGCGCACTCGCTCGCCGTATTCATAGACTTCGAGAACCTCGCGCTGGGCGTGGAGCGTCCCAACGGACGCCGGGGCAAGCAGCCCAAGACCAAGCCCACCGTCGAGATCCAGACCGTGCTCGAGCGGCTCGTGGAGAAGGGCAAGGTCATCGTGAAGCGCGCGTACGCCGACTGGGGGCGCTTCAGCACCTATCGGCCTACGCTGCACGACGCGGGGATCCAGATGATGGAGATACCCGAGCGCGGCAAGACCGGAAAGAACCACGCGGACATCCAGCTCTGCGTGGACGCCATGGAGATGTGCTACTCCAAAGAGCATATCGACACGTTCGTGATCGTCTCGGGAGACTCCGACTTCACGCCGCTCGTGGCCAAGCTCAAGGAGAACGGCAAGACCGTCATCGGGCTCGGCACCAAAGACGCCACGTCCGACCTGTTCGCGGCCAACTGCGACGAGTTCATCTACTACGAGGACGTCATCAAGGGACCCGCGGCGCCCAAGGTCTCGCTCTCCGAGATCCCGGCCAAGAAGCGCCCGGCCATGAAGCTGCTCGTCGAGTCCATCCAGGCGCTGCAGCGCGAGAACAAAGACGTCATGCACTCGTCGATGGTCAAAGACACCATGAAGCGCAAGCAGCCGCAGTTCTCCGAGTCCAGCTACGGCTACCGTTCGTTCTCGGACTTCCTGCAAGACGCCGAGCGCGCCGGCCTCATCACGCTGCGCACCGACCAGCGGTCGGGCACGTTCGTCGTCGTAGGCTTCACGGAGAAGTAGCGTGGCCGAGACGACCCCGGGCGCGCCGCTCGCGCGCGCGCCGCTCGGGGAGTTCCCCACGCCCGTGACCCTCGCACCAGAGGCCGCCGCCACCGTCGGTGCGCGGTCGCTCGCGTTCAAGCGAGACGATCGCTCGGCGCGCCCCTACGGCGGCAACAAGGTCCGCAAGCTCGAGGTGCTGCTTGCCGAGGCCCGCGCTGCCGGCGCCACCCGCGTGCTCACCTTCGGCGCGGCCGGCTCCAACCACGCGCTCGCCACCGCGGTCTACGCGACACGCCTGGGGCTGCAGCCGGTCTCGGTGCTGACCCCGCAGGTCAACGCGGCGTACGTGCGCAAGAACCTGCTGGCGCAGCGCGCCGTGGGCGCGGAGATCCACTCGGCACCCGACCATGAGGCCGCCATCGCGCTCGGCGACGACCTCGTGCGCGCCGCCGCCGAGCGCGGTGAGCGCACCTACGTCATCCCCTTCGGCGGCACGACGCCGTCGAGCACCGCGGGCGTCGCGACGGCGGGGCTCGAGCTTGCCGCGCAGGTCGCCGCGGGCATGCTCCCTGAGCCCGACGCCGTGTACGTGGCCCTCGGCAGCATGGGCACCGCCGTCGGGGTCGCGCTCGGCTTGGCGATGGCGGGCCTGCCCGCCGAGGTACGCGCGGTGCGCGTGGTCCCGGCCGCCGCCACGCCCGATGACCGTCTCGGCACGCTTCTGTGCGAGAGCGCGGCGATCCTTGCGGCCGCGTATCCGGACACGCCGCCGGGCCTTGCCGACCGCGTGCGGCTGCGGGTGGTCGAGGGTTTTCTCGGCGACGGGTATGCGCACTTCTCGGCGGAAGGCATGGCGGCGATCGCCCTCGCGCGCGAGACGGCGGGCATCACGCTGGAGGGTACCTACACGGGGAAGACGTTCGCGGCGCTCATCGCGGACGGCGCTGCCGGCGAGCTGGCCGAGCAGGATGTCGTGTTCTGGGACACCTACAACTCGCACGACACCGCGGCGCTGCGCGACGGCGCGGACTACCGCGAGCTTCCCGTCGAGCTGCAGGCGTACTTCACCGGAGCGGTGCAGCCGCTCGACATCGTCCCGTAGGGTGACGGCATGCGCATCGCGTACGTGACGGACACATACCTGCCGGAGATCAACGGCGCGGTCACCGCGATCGACGCGCACACGCGCGAGCTCGCCGCTCGCGGCCACGAGGTGCTCATCGTGAGCCCCGCGTATCCGGCGTTCACCGACGAGCCCGCGCCGGGGATCACCATCGCGCGCTACCCGGCGGTCAGCTTCATCACCAACAGGGCCACGCGGGTGGCGATGCCGTCGATCGTGTCGCTTGCGAACAAGCTCCGGCGCTTCGCGCCCGACGTGGTGCACATCCACACGCCGCTCTCGCTCGGCGTGCTCGGGTTGGCGGTCACGCGCATGCTCGGCCTGCCCAACGTGCAGACGTACCACACCTACATCCCGGACTTCATGCAGTACCTCGAGCCCTCGCGGATACTCGGCATGGCCGACTTGCAGCAGCGCATCACAGATTCGTACGTGTTCGTCCGCATGATCGATTCCGGGCTCTGGCAGCGCATCGTTCGCGGCCGCGCGTTCCTTGAGGGCGCCACCGACGAGCTCTTCGAGGAGATCCTCGGCATCTCCTCGGAGGTGGCCACCGAGGAGCACACCGAGCTCTCCACCCGCGTCGCGTGGCGGTTCACGCGGATGCTCTACAACCGCGCCGACCTGGTGCTCACGCCGTCGACCACGCTCAAGCGCGAGCTCATGCACCACGGCGTCACCGTCCCGGTGGACTACCTCTCCAACGGGCTCGACCTCTCGCTCGTGCGGCCCAAGGAGGAGTGGGGGACGCTCGGCCGCGTGCTCCACGCCGGGCGTCTCGGCTACGAGAAGAACGTGGATGTCGTGATCCAGGCGTTCGCGCGCTCAGCCGAGAAGCTCCCCGGATTCGAGCTGCACGTCGCCGGTGACGGTCCCGCGCGCGAGACGCTCGAGCGGCTCGCCGACCGCCTCGGCCTGGGCGGGCGCGTCCGCTTCCTCGGCTTCATGGACCGCGAGGCGCTGGCGCGGTCGTATCGCGACTACGACCTGTTCCTGACGGCGAGCACGATCGAGACGCAGGGGATCGTGCTGCTGGAGGCGATGGCGGCGGGCCTCCCGGTGCTCGGCGTGCGCGCGCTCGCCATCCCCGAGATCGTGCGTAACGGGCGGGACGGCGTCATCGTACCCGCCTACGACGTGCAGGCGATGTCCGAGAAGCTCGTCGAGCTTGCCGAGGATGGGGAGCGTCGGGAGCGGCTGGGCAGGCAGTGCATCGCCGACGTGCGCGCACACGACCTGCCCGTCGTCGTCGACGCGCTCGAGGACGTCTACCGGCAGGCGATCGCGCGCCACGCTTCTCGCTAGGCGCCTTCGATGCTGATGGCCTCGACCGGGCAGAGCTCGACGCACGCCTCGATGTCCGCGTACAGCTCGTGCGGCGGATCCTCGTCGATGACCCGCGCGATGCCGTCGTCCTCGACCACGAACACATCCGGGCACGTGTCCTCGCACAACCCGCAGCCGATGCAGAGGTCCCTGTCCACGACCGGCTTCATGCGCGCCTCCTTCCGCCCGCCTGCGGTCGTCCTACGTGAAGTGTGCCCGTCCGCGCCCGGTTCGTGACACCCCGGCGTAGGCCCCCCGCCGCGCGGCTCAGGGCGCGGCGTCGGTCTCGGCAAGCACGAGCTCGGCGACGAGCACGTCGAGCCATCGGCCGAACTTGCGCCCGACCTGGTGCATGACGCCCACCGGCGTGAAGCCGAGACGCTCGCCCATGCGGATGCTCGCCTCGTTCTCCGTGCAGACGCGCGAGAGGATCGTGCGGATGCCGAGCGCGGGCGCACGCTCGATGAGCTCCCGGCCGAGGCGCGGGCCGATGCCAAGCCCGCGGTGCGCGCCGTCGACGTAGATGGAGATCTCGACCGTGGCGTCGTAGGCCGGCCGGGGCGACCATGCCGAGAACGACGCCCAGCCCACCACCGCGCCGTCCAGCTCGGCGACGAGCACCGGGTGGTGTGCCGGACGACCTTCGAGCCAGACCGAGCGCGCCTCGGCGCTCTGACGCTCGGTGTCGAACGTAGCCGTGGAGCCCACTACCGCCTGGTTGTAGATCGCGGCGATGGGCGCCGCGTCACGGGGCTCGGCAGCGCGGACCGTGATATGCATGGGCCCTCCAGGGAACGATCGCATGTCGCCTGCGTGGCGGCGCGTGGACGCTCGACCGCCCGAACCGCTACAATACCGCATACTCTCCGGTGGGGCACCGGACAACGTCGTCCGGTCTTCGCATATGACCCTCGTAGTGATGCAGCGGTGCGGCAGCCGTGGCGTAGCCGTATCCAGAGGAGGTAGTCGTTGGACAGGCGCATGCCCAAGAACTTCCCGGTCGAGAGCCGTCTCGGCGTGGTCGACGTCAGGATCGACGACACGACCCTGCGCGACGGCGAGCAGACCGCGGGTGTCGTGTTCGCCAACAAGGAAAAGATCCGCATCGCGCGGCTCCTTGATGAGATCGGCGTGCATCAGCTCGAGGTCGGCATCCCCGCGATGGGGGGCGACGAGCGCGACGTCATCGAGGAGATCGCGCACCTCGGCCTGAACGCATCGGTGCTCGCGTGGAACCGGGCCAACATCCCCGACATCAAGACGTCCATCGAGTGCGGCGTGGACGCCGTGGCGATCTCGCTCGCCACCTCGGACATCCATATCGAGACCAAGCTCAAGAAGGACCGCGCGTGGGTCATCTCCTCCATCAGGGAGGCGGTCGCCTACGCCAAGTCCGAGGGGATGTACGTCTCGGTCAACGCCGAGGACGCCTCGCGCACCGAGCTGTCGTTCCTGATCGAGTACGCGCAAGCCGCGCGCGCCGAGGGTGCCGACCGGCTGCGCTTCTGCGACACCATCGGCGTCATGGAGCCGTTCCGCACCTACAACGTCGTGAAGGCGCTGCGCGACCTCACCGGCATCGAGATCGAGATGCACACGCACAACGACTTCGGCATGGCGGTCGCCAACGCTATCGCGGGCATCCACGCCGGCGCGACGTGGGTGAACACGACCGTCGCCGGCCTCGGCGAGCGCGCGGGCAACGCGGCGCTCGAGGAGGTCGTGATGGCGCTCAAGTACATCGAGGACGTGGGGATCGGCGTGGACACCACGCGGTTCCGCGAGATCGCGGAGTACGTCATGAAGGCGGCCGGGCGCAAGATCCCCATCTGGAAGTCGGTCATCGGCTCCAACATGTTCGCGCACGAGAGCGGCATCCACGCCGACGGCGTCATCAAGAACCCCAAGACCTACGAGGTCTTCAGCCCGGACGAGGTGGGGCTGGAGCGCCAGATCGTCATCGGCAAGCACTCGGGCTCCAAGGCGCTCGAGCTCAAGTTCCATGAGTACGGCATCGAGCTCAGCAAGGAGGAGGCCGCCGACCTGCTCCCGCGGGTCAGGACGATGGCGGTCGAGCTCAAGCGGGCACTGTTCGACAAAGAGCTCGTCTACATCTACAACGATTGGAAGGCCGAGACCAAAGCGGCAAAGGGGCGGTGAGTCCGATAGCAGGCAAGACGATCGCCGAGAAGATCTTCTCGGCACACGCAGGGACCGACGCGCGCGCCGGCGACATCGTGGTCGCCGACGTCGACTTCGTGATGGGGCAGGACGGCACCTCGCCGCTCGCCATCCGGGCGCTTGAGAACATGGGCGTCGAGAAGGTGTTCGACCCGGGCAAGGTGGCGGTGGTCATGGACCACAGCTCGCCGAGCCCGCTCGAGGGCGTGAGCGCCCTGCACACCATGATGCGCGAGTTCGGCAAGAAGACCGGGTGCGCCGTCTACGATGTGGGCGAGGGCGTCTGCCACCAGCTCATTCCCGAGAAGGGCCACGTGGTGCCGGGCGACCTGATGGTCGGCTGCGACAGCCACACGTGCACCTACGGCGCGCTCAACGTCTTCTCCACCGGCGTGGGCTCCACCGACGGCGCCGCGGCGATGGCCGCCGGCAAGCTGTGGTTCAAGGTGCCGGAGACCATGAAGGTCACCTACGAAGGCGAGTTGAAGCCGGGCGTCTTCAGCAAGGACCTCGTGCTCTACCTCGCCGGACAGATCGGCGTGGACGGCGCCACCTACGAGGCGATCGAGTTCCACGGGCCGGTGATCGAGGCGCTCTCGGTGGAGGCGCGCATGACGATGTCGAACATGGCGATCGAGGTGGGCGCGAAGGCGGGCCTCATGGAGGCCGATGAGAAGACGCTCGCCTGGTACGAGGGCCGGGGCGACAAGACGCCCGCCCCGGTCGCTCCCGATGCCGATGCCACGTACGTGCGCGAGCTCACGATCGACGCGAGCGTCATCGGCCCGCAGGTCGCCAAGCCACATGCGGTCGACAACGTCTCGCCGATCGAGGACGTGGAGGGTACGCCCATCGCCGAGGGTGTGCTCGGCACGTGCACCAACGGCCGCCTGGAAGACCTGGCGATCGCCGCGAAGATTCTCGAGGGCAGGCAGGTGCACTCTGATGTGCGCTTCATCGTGGCCCCCGCGTCGCGCAGGATCCTGCTCGACGCCATCGAGGCGGGCTACATCCAGACGCTCGTGGCGGCCGGCGCCGCGCTTGTGACGCCGGGCTGCGGTCCGTGCGTCGGCACGCACAACGGCGTGCCTTCCGACGGCGAGAACGTCATCTCCACGGCCAACCGCAACTTCAAGGGCCGCATGGGCAACTCCAACGCGTTCATCTACCTGGGAAGCCCGGCGACGGTGGCCGCGTCTGTGATCGAGGGGAAGATCACCGACCCCCGGAAGTACTTCGAGGGAGGGGAGCGGTAGATGAAGCTCTCGGCCAGAGCGTTCAAGTACGGGGATGACATCAACACGGACTACATCATCTCCGGCAAGTACAAGTTCAAGTCCGCCGATATGGAGGCCATGGCGGTGCACGCCATGGAGGAGCTGGACCCCGGGTACTACGACAAGGTCAAGCCCGAGGGCGGCTTCCTCGTGGCGGGGAAGAACTTCGGCATGGGCTCGTCGCGCGAACAGGCGCCGCTCGTGCTCATCCACTCCAACACCAAGGCGGTGCTCGCCAAGAGCTTCGCGCGGATCTTCTACCGCAACGCCATCAACACCGGCCTCCCGGTGGTGGAGTGCGACACCGACCTCATCGACGACGGCGACGAGCTCGAGCTCGACCTCACGGGCGGCGTGCTCCGCGACGTGACCAAGGGCATCGACATCGCCATCAAGCCGCTGCCGGCGGTCATGGCGCAGCTGCTCGCCGATGGCGGGCTCGTGGAGCACTTCAAGAAGCACGGGGGCTTCGCGCTGTAGGTCAGGATCCGGTTCGCGTCTGTTAAGTCCGAAGCGAGACGATGTCCTTCCCTGTCAGGAAGGACACCATGCCTCGGTCACGCCTGATGGACCAGATGCGTCACGCCCTGCGCGTGCGCCACTACAGTCCGCGCACGGAGCAGGCGTACTGCCGCTGGGTGCTGCGCTTCATCCGGTTCCACGGGGTCAGGCATCCTGCCGACATGGGCGAGGCCGAGGTGAACGCGTTCCTGACGCATCTCGCGGTGGCTGATCACGTCAGCGCATCCACGCAGACGCAGGCCCTCTCGGCGCTGCTGTTCCTGTATCGACACGTCCTCGGCAGGGAGCTCGGCGACCTCGAAGGGCTGGTTCGCGCGCCGCGGTCGCATCGCGTGCCCGTGGTCATGACGCCGGCCGAGGTCCGCGCGGTGCTCGCCGAACTGGACGGCGAGAGCCGGCTGGTCGCCTCGCTCATGTACGGCACCGGCATGCGGCTGATGGAGTGCTTGCGACTGCGCGTGCAGGACATCGATTTCCGCCGTAACGAGATCTGCGTGCGGCGGGGCAAGGGCGACCGCGACCGGGTGACGATGCTGCCCGAGGCGCTCAAACCGGAGCTGCAGGGGCATCTGCGAGGAGTGCGTGCTCTGCACGAGCGCGACCTGGCCGACGGGTGGGGCGCGGTGCTGTTGCCTGACGCCCTCGACCGGAAGTACCCGGCCGCGCCGACGGACTGGCGGTGGCAGTGGGTCTTCCCGCAGCAGCGGCGGTGGCGCGACGCGAGGACCGGACGGCAGGGACGGCATCACGTGCATCCGACGATCGTGCAGCGCGCGGTCAAGGAGGCGGTGCGACGCGCCGGCATCGCCAAACAGGTCGGTTGCCACACGTTCCGGCACTCGTTCGCGACGCACCTGCTGGAGAACGGCTACGACATCCGGACGATCCAAGAGCTGCTCGGGCACAAGGGCGTTTCCACGACGATGGTCTACACGCACGTGCTCAACCGCGGCGGCTGCGGTGTGCGGAGTCCCCTCGACGGGCTGCGGTAGCCGCAGAGACGAAGGGTCCACGGAGGGCTGGGACTCGCAGCGCGCGGCGTCGTGACCGGCGTCGCCAGCGCCTCGGTTATCGAGACTGGAGATCGCCAGATGCGGCCGACCCAAGGCTCCAAGCCGGGCGGCAGCGGACTACACGCTGTCAGCGTGCAGGCGTATTCTGACAACAGAATCGTTGTTAGTCTGACCACCCTGGGGCCTTCGGAGTCAGCGCTTCTGTTGCGTCATCGATCCGCAGCAACTGCTGCGTGCTCTCGCGGTGCGGCCGAAGCAGTGCCCTGCGAACCGAAGCTCCCGCCCTTGTGGATACCCCGGACCGAAGTCGAACACCGAAGCCAGCGCGCCGTGAACGGTGGCAGTCCCGGCCCCCAGGTCGAAATCGCAGTCGGACAAGGTGCCGCTCTTGACGTGATCTTGGCGCTGGCGGGGGGGCATTGACGTACTCAGGCAGCCGGACTCGGCGGTGACTGAGATGTGGGCGATGTCGACGAGACCGTGACCATGCGCCTTGGTGGCGCCGCCGTCGCGGACTTGCTGGAGCGGCAGCGCTATCTCGACGCCCCTAGGACGCCTCTCGATCACATCTGAATCCGCGCTCATGCGAGCGAGACCAGGGCCGCCCTTCGGGGCGGCCTTCGTCGTGTCAGATGACGCCCTTGTTCTTGAGATGCGAGCGCATCTGGACGCCATGCACGAGCACCATTCCGGCTTCCATGGCCGCCGCGACGTGAATCGCCTCGGTCATCTGCTCGGCGTCGGCGCCGGTTTCGAGACACTGCGTCGTGTACGCATCGATGCAGTAGGGACACTGCTTGGAATGCGCGACCGCCAGCGCGATCAGCGCTTTCTCTCGTGTGGTGAGGGCACCCTCGGAGCCGGTCACTGAGTTGTAGTACTCAAAGAACCGTTCCATGAGTTCGGGCGCAAGATCGCCGACCTCGGCGAAACGAGCAAGATCGCGGCGTTCGTAGTAGGTCATCGATGGCTTCCCTTCGACCGCTGTAGAGCCCCCCGACTACGACCCGGTGGGCGGAGAATCGGAAGATAATGATAACATACGCTGTGGTCTGTGATTCGAATGCCTGATAGGATGCACTCGAATCACCGGATGCGATCGAGGACGAAGGGCGACGCGATTGAACGCATCACGTTTCAAAGAAGTGGTCTCGGATTCCGATTCGAAGCTGGCTCCCTCGTCGATCGAGGTGCTGCAGCTCAATATCACGCGGTTGTGCAACCAGGCGTGCGCACACTGCCACGTGGGCGCGTCACCCCGGCGCGAGGAGATGATGGCGCCTGAGGCCATGGACCGGGTGCTTGAGGTCGTCGAGGCTCATTCCGGTATCGAGACGGTCGACATCACCGGCGGCGCGCCCGAGCTACACCCGGACTTCGAGACCCTCGTCGAGAGGATTGCCGCGCTCGGGCGGCGCCTCATCGTGCGTCACAACCTCACCGTGACTCTTGACTCCCATCCGTGGACAGGGGAGCCCCTCGATCACCTGCCTGAGTTCTTCGCCACCCATGGGGTCGAGGTCGTGTCGTCTCTGCCCTTCCACCGCGCGGCCCAGGCAGACCGGCAGCGAGGCGACGGAGTCTTCGAGAAGAGCATCGAGAGCCTCCGGCGCCTGAACGCAGTCGGCTACGGGGTTGCTGGTTCCGGGCTGGTGCTCGACCTCGTCTCCAACCCCGTCGGAGCCTACCTACCTCCGTCGCAGTGTTCGCTCGAGGCGGAGTTCCGCCGAGAGCTCTCCGCGCGCTACGGCGTCGTGTTCACGAACCTCTTCGCGCTCGCCAACATGCCGGTTGGTCGCTTCGCCGACACCCTAGAGGCCCTGGGAATGGCGGACGAGTATCTCGATCGGCTTGCTCAGGCGTTCAATCCCAAGGCGGCTGAGGGTGTGATGTGTCGCTCGACGATCTCGGTCGGACTCGACGGCACGCTCTACGACTGCGACTTCAATCAGATGCTCGACATGGCAATCGGAGGGGCGACGCCGATGACGGTCTTCGACTTCGACGAGGCTACGCTGCTCGCGCGCGAGATCCGTTTCGCGAACCACTGCCTCGGGTGCACCGCAGGGCACGGGAGCAGTTGCGGTGGGGCGACCGCAGCCTGATGCTGCGGCGCATGAAGATTCATGTGCTTGATTGTTGGTATCAGCGTAAGCTATAGTGTCCCCACTATCGGCACCAAGACGGAACAAGGAGTCAGGCATGAAGCGCATACTGCTCATGTTCACCATCCTGGCGGCGCTGACCGCCACCCTGCTCACGGGCTGCGGCACCCAGACCGCCGAGGAGCCCGCGGCGGAGACGCCGGTGGCCGAGGAGGCCGCGGCTCCTGCGGTCGAGGCTCCCACTGCGGAGAACCCGATCGTGATCGATGCCGAGAACAAGCAGGTCCTCGTCTACGCCGAGGTCAATCGCAAGTTCGTCACCGAGCCGACTCGCCACGGCGTCGTCACGGCTGAGGGCAGCAACGGCGACAAGTCGATCTTCAGGGCCGGCGGTAACGCGCTCGAGTTCAACAAGGCGCTCTTCGAGATCGGCGGGACCGCGGGTGAGAACGTCAAGAAGGACTCACCGGCCGGCACCGTCGTCGAGGGTGACGGGCTCAACATCACCGTCGCGTGGGACGACAAGGAGTATCCGATCAACGACCTCGTCGTGAGCACGGGCAAGGAAGGCGGCAAGGCACTCGAGCCGCGGTTCGGCGGCAACTACGACTTTCAGTCCGAGGCCAAGACAGGCTGCCTGTTCTGCCTGGACTCGTGCGCCGCGGGTATCACCTCGAGCGCCGCGACCGGGTGGCAGGCGTTCGCCAATGGCGACGTCGAGTTCCGTGGCAACGGCGATCTGCTGCCGGCTGACGGCACTCCGGTGGTCATCACGTTCGCTCTGTAACCGCATCTTCGCTCTAGCATCATTCGCACAGAACCGGGGGGCCGCGGCGGTCGTCATGATGCCGCGGCCCGCGGCATCGGAAGGGGTCACATGACACGAGAAGCTGACACGCCGCTCGACGTCTCACCGGCACGGCCCGGTCCTACAGCGACCACGCAGGCCAAGGTCAGAGTGGGCGTCGCGACGGGGCTGGTGGGTCCGGTGACGGGCTTCGCAGCAGCGTGGCTTTTGAATCTGAGCACGTGGGTCTCGATGGCGTTCAACACGGCGTGGCTCATCACCGTTGCCGCGGTGGCTACGCCTATCGTCGTGTACTACGCGGTGCGGGCCACCGGTCGTGGCGGACTGGGGGCAAAGGCCGCACGCGCCTCGTGCGGGTTCGTCATCGCGGCGGCAACGATTCCTGTCGTTGCGACGCTGCTCAATCAGCCCTACGCCGCGGATACCATGACCATCATGTGGCTGGAGGGCCTCCTGCTTCGCGGGGTCGTTCCGATTGAGGTCGCGAAGATCCCCTGCCTTGCCCTGATGTTCGTGGGCGGGGTGGTCGGGATGGTGTGGGGCGCGAGGGCGTGGCGCGAGCAGCAGATCGCATTCGAGGCGATGGGAGAGAACGCCCCGCGGCGTCTCGTGTCGCGCAACCAGGTCATTGGGGGCGCGATCGCCGTCGCGGCTGGCATTGCGGCGTATCGCTTTGTTCCCGGCGTGCAGGCCTGGGTTGACCAGGCTGTCGAGGTCTTGCTGAGCGGTGATATCGAGTACGTGCGCGACTACTTGTTGAGCTTCGGGGCATGGGCACCCGTCGTCTCGGCGCTGTTGATGATCCTACAGTCGATCGCGGCTCCTATTCCGGCGTTCGTGGTGACATTCACGAACGGCCTTCTCTTTGGCTGGTTCTGGGGGGCGCTCCTGTCGTGGTCGAGCGCAATGGCCGGCGCCGCTCTCTGCTTCTGGATCGCGCGGGCGCTCGGTAGGCCTGTTGTCGAGCGGCTCGCAGGCGGGAGCACCGCGCTCGAGGTCTCAGATCTGTTCTTCAAGCGCTTTGGCGACCGTGCCGTACTCATAGCGCGCCTGCTGCCGTTTGTGAGTTTCGACATCATCAGCTACGGAGCGGGTCTCACGTCGATCAACTTCAGAAGGTTCTTCATCGCCACCGGACTGGGACAGCTTCCCGCTACTATCGTCTACTCGTATCTAGGGCAGAACCTGACTGGCAGCGTGCGCGTCCTGTTCCTCATATTCCTGTTCACGATCGTCGTCTTCGTGATCGCGGCGACCGCACGACCCTTCTTCATGCACAAGATCAAGAAGGAGGTCGCCGAGGAGCACGGCGACCCGGCGGAGTCCCCGGCGTGAGCGACGCCGCTGTGACAGCTGCGGAGCAGCCGGTGACCGAGGAGGCTTCTCGGGGGCCGGGCATCGGGGGCACGCTGGTTCGCGGTGCGGTGAGCCTCGGGCTTCTGGCGTTCGTTGCGAGTCGAATCGACCTCGCGGCGGTGGGCGCCGCGCTCGTTGAGCTCGACTGGGGCTGGATGGCGGGGGCGGTGCTGACGGTCTACGTGGCGATCCTGGTCTCCGCCGTGAAGTGGGGACTTCTGCTGCGTGCGCGGGGCTATCGCCTGTCTCTGGGTCGGCTCACCCGGCATTACCTGGTGGGGCTCTTCTTCAACAACTTCCTGCCGACCTCCGTGGGCGGCGACGTCGTACGCGCATGGGACGCGGGAAAGGACCTTGAAGACACGCCTGAGGGGGCGGCGTCGGTCATCGCCGAGCGGTTGATCGCCTCGGTCGGTCTGGGACTCACGGCAGCGCTGGGCCTTCTCTTCATCAGGGTGGCGCCTCAGGTCTACGCCGCCGTCGGGGTGGTCTTCCTCGGGAGCATCGCGCTGGCGGTGGTCTTCCTCGTGCCGTCCATTTCGGACCGCATCTGCCGAGGCTTCGCGGGTGGGCGCTTCGAGGACGCTGCGGAGTGGGCCGCACGTACGGCCTCGGCCGTGGGGGAGACGCTGCGTGACGCCAGGACGGTAGCGGTCGTACTCGCGCTCTCAATCGCGTTCCAGGCGCTCGTTGCGGCCGTCAACTGGTTTCTCTTCTACGCGCTCGGTTCGCCGGTCTCGTTCGTGCAGTGCCTCATCGCGACGTCGATCGTCTCGGCGGTCACCATGGTGCCGATTTCGATTTCCGGGCATGGCGTGCGTGAAGCGGGTTACGCGTACTTCTTCGCATTCGCGGGCGTGGGCAGCGCGGTCGCCGTCACGGCATCGGTCCTGTTCTTCGTCACGGTGGCGGTCTGCACGCTGCCCGGCGCCGTCTTCTTCGCGGCGGGCAGGAGGCGGCAATCGTGAAGGGGGCGCGCGACTGCGCGGCGGGCTGCGAGGCCCGCGAGCGCTATACCGACGGCTTGAACTGCGCGCAGGGCGTGATCGGGGCGCTGAGCGGAGCGCCCGGCGTCCCGGACGTCACCGAGTCGTTCGGAGCCGGCTTCACCGGCGGCATCGGGCACTCCGGTTGCGTCTGCGGCGCTCTTGCAGGCGGCGTCACCGTGCTCGGCGAGTACGCGAAGACGGCCGGACTCGAGCCGATCGCGACGCGGGCGCTTGCCGAGGAGCTCTCCTCGGAGTTGCACGAACGGTTCACAGATCGGCACAAGGCCGCATGTTGCCGCGTGATCAAGCGGGGACAGACCGAGGGTTCAGATGAATGGCTTTCGGGGTGCGCCGACATCACCGAGTGGACGGCTGCAACGGTGGCGGACATTGTCGCCCGGCATCAGGGCACAGCCGTGCGGCCGCGGTGGGCGTTTCGCGACGCCCTGTCCACCACACGGAGAGTGTCCCTGAACGTTCTCGCAGGGGCGGCTGTGGCCCTGGCGGTGGCCGCGATAGCTCCTGACGTGGCGTGGGCGGGCTACTTGTTCCTGATTCTCGCCGGTGGCGGCGTCGCGTTGGAGGCGGGTGGTCCGTCCGGCCGTCGTGGTGGGAGGGTGGTCAGGGTCGCGGGAGGTATCGCTGCCGCGGCGGTCGTTGTGAGCATGCTGTTCGCGCCGGAGACGATGGCGCGCGCCCTAACGCTGGTGATCGGCGATTCGGCCGGCGCGCTCCTCGCGCGAGCTGTCCTCGCGCTGGCCGTGGTCGCCGCGGCCGGGACGGCAGCGTTCGGTTTGAAGCGGTACAGGTAGGAGATGACACGCATTGGGCCGTGTAGCTCGAAAGGAGACGGCGTGAAGCAGGGTAATCGAATCGTGCCAGGGGCTCTGGTCGCTGTGGGCGTCGCGGTGGCGGTGGTGCCGCAGGTGACGAAGTGTGCTACCCATATGGCGGGATGCGCTGGCACAGCGCAGGCGGAGATCATCGTAGGTGTCGGCATTGCGCTGTCCGGTCTGGTGATACTTCTGGCCGCGACGCCGGTCGTGCGAATCATAGCCGCAAGCGTTGCCGAGGTATTCTCCTTCGTGGCGATCGCACTGCCGCTCTTCATCACCGGTACGTGCGGAATGGAGATGATGCGCTGCAACGTCCTGCTCAGGCCATCGACCATCGTGCTTGGAGTCGTGAGCATCGGACTGTCGCTCGCGCTCCTGCTCGCAGGCGTGAAGGATCTCAAGCTCGGCAGGCTGGAGACCGCTGAGTGAACCCGCTCGGTTCCGCTGTGCGCGACGCGTCGAGAAGCCCTGCCCGCAGCGGCTTCGTCGCCGGTTCGGCGGCGGTGGTCGCCGCGTTGGGCATCGCAGCACTGCTGCTCTCGAGCGGGACACAGGCCGGGCTGGCCAGGGCGAGCGACCGTCTGGGCGCCGACATACTCGTGGCGCCGCTCTACTCGGTCGAGAGGATTGACAACGCGCTGATGCTCGGGCTGCCGGTTGACGAGACGCTGCCGCTGGGACTGATGCCCGAGGTCGCCTCCGTGGAAGGCGTGGCCGCGGTCACGCCGCAGCTCTACATGACCTCACTGCCCGGCACGCCGTGCTGCCCTGAGGTCACCACCCCGATCGTCGCGTTCGATCCCGAGACCGATTTCGCGCTCGCGCCGTGGCTCGATCAGATGGACATCGGGGAGCTGGGGATCGACGACGTCGTGGGTGGCGCCCGGGTCTTCCTGTCGGAGGGCACGGACGCCCTGACGATCTACGGACATCCCTTCCAGCTGGTGGGCAACCTCGATCACACGGGAACGAGTCTCGATCGCTCGGTGTACATGACGTTCGCTGCGGCCGAGGCGATGGCGGTCGCCTCTGGGGAGGACGCGGTGCAGCCGCTCGAGTACGAGCACGGGCGCGTCTCGGCGGTCCTCGTCAGGGTCGACGAGAAGGCCGATCCGCTCGAGGTCGCGCGCGCCATCGACGCATCCGTCGATGGGGTGGACGCCTTCGCGGGCGACCAGCTCTTCCGCAGCATGCGAACGCAGGCGGCGCTCGTCGAGCGTGCGCTTCTGGCCGTGTTCGCTGTCGTCGGGGTGTTGTGTCTCGTGCTCGTCGTGGTCGCGGCGATGATGGCCGCGCGTGAGCGAAGGCGGGAGACCGGAGTTCTGAGGGCGTTGGGTGCCACCCGCAGCCGGGTGCTCGGTGCGTTCGCGCTCGAGGCGGCGGTGCTTGCGGTGATGGGATCGATGGTGGGCGCGCTGGCGGGTGCCGGAATCGTCTACCTGTACCGGGACTACATCGCGAGCAGCGTGGCCATCGCGCTCGAGTTGCCCACGCTCGCAGGATTCGCCGGGGTCGCGGCTCTCGTCACGGCCGGAGCCGCCATCCTGGTGATGTCGGCGTACGTGGTCCCGCTCCTGCCGTCCTGTCTCGATGAACCGGCCCACGCGATGAGGGAGCGCTAGATGGCGACGGTGCTGGAGCTGAGATCGGCTGGTAAGAGCTTCCGTGCCGGCAGGAGTGCGCCCATCGATGCGCTTGCTCAGGTCTCGCTCGCTGTGGAGGAGGGCGACTTCGTCGTGGTGACGGGACGTTCCGGCAGCGGCAAGACAACGCTGCTCAACGTGATGACGGGGCTGACGCGTCCCACCGCGGGCACCGCCTATCTCGGCACGACCGACATCTGGGAGCTCGCGGACGCGCGGCGCACGCGGTTGCGCAACGAACACATCGGGTTCGTCTTCCAGTTCCCGAGCCTGGTGCCCTCGTTGAGCCTGCTGGAGAACGTCATTCTGCCCTCGACATTCGCCGGTCGGGCGCGCACCGCCCCACGCCGGGACTCGGACCGCGCACGCGCCGTGGAACTGCTCGATCTCGTGGGACTCGGCGAGCGAAGCGGCGCTCGTCCCGCCGAGCTCTCCGCCGGTCAGCAGCAGCGTGTCGTCATTGCGCGCTCACTCATGAACCGGCCCTCGGTGCTCGTCGCCGACGAGCCCACGAGCAACCTCGACGAGGCCACCGAGGCCGAGATCGTCTCGCTGTTCCGTCGCATCAACGATGACGAGGGCGTGACGGTGCTCATGGTGACGCACGGCTCCGACCTCGTCGCCTCGGGGAGACGCCACATCGACATGGCGTCTGGCAGAATCATCTCCGACGTCCGTCTGTGACATCGGGACCGAATCGCGAGGAGCTGAGCGCGTGAGCATGGTGGGGATCATCGGAGGCACGAACGCCGACTTCGACTTCGAGTGGGCCGATGATGTGCGGGTCGAGACGCCCTATGGAGCCGTGGACGTGGCGGTCGGCCGCGTGGCCGGCGGTCCGGAGGTGCGCTTCATCAGGCGCCACGGACGCGGGCACGCGCTGCTCTCCTCGGCGGTGAACCATCGCGCGAACGTGTGGGCGCTTCGCGAACTCGGGTGCTCGGCGATCCTGGGCACGACCGTGTGCGGAGTGATCGACCCGGAGCAGCCGCTTGGGAGCGCGCTCGTCTTCGACGACCTGCACTTCCCCGATAACCGCCTGCCGGATGGCGCGCCCTGCACGTTCTTCAGCGCGCCCGGGCAACCCGGTCGCGGACACTACATCTTCTCCAGGCCGTTCGCGGGCTCGATGCGCTCGGCGCTTCTCGCGGCTGCGTGCGACGCGGGACTCCCGGTACGCGACGGGGGGACGTACGCGTACGCGTTGGGACCGCGCTTCAACACGCGTTCGGAGATCGCTACGATGCGCGCCGCGGGTGCTTGTGCCGTCAGCCAGACCGCGGGCCCGGAAGCCGTGCTCGCCGGCGAGCTGGAGCTGCCGTACGCGCTGGTGGGATTCGGCGTCGACTACGCGAATGGCGTGCGCGAGGAGCCGACGCCGGTCGACGTGCTCGACGCGAACATCGCGGCGAGCAAGCCCGCGTTCGAGGCGATCGCGCGAGGAGCGGCCGGGGCGCTTGCGTCCGCTGGCTTCGAGGGGTTCGTCTACCGCTTCGAGTGAGCGCGGCGCCATGCCGCGAGTTCCTCGTGCGACGCGCCCAGCTTGTACCCCACCACAGTGGCGGCGTTGAGCGCGGTCCAGCGTAGCGGCCCCTGTTCGCGCCAGCGCCGAGCCGACGTGGTCGCGCGCTCGGGGAGGACTCGAACGCGCCCGGCTTTGCCGGCGGCGCGCACGAACTCGTAGTCCTCCATGACCGGGACCTCCGGAAACCCGCCAAGCGCTTCGAAGAGCACCGTTCGGCAGAACAGTCCTTGGTCCCCGTACGGCATCCCGAGCATCGAGCCCCTCAGACGCGTGCCGAATTCGATGAGTCGCATCATCGGCGACGCCAAGTCGGTGGCGAACTCGAACGCGCCGACGCTGACCGAGGGATCCGCGAGCGCTTCGAGCACGAGCCGCGCGAACTGCGCGGGCGGATGGGTATCGGCGTGCAGGAACAGGAGCGCATCGGTGTCGAGCATGTCCGCTGCCGCGTTCATCTGAGCGCCACGGCCGCGGGCACCTTGGACTACTTTGACGCCGGCTGCCCGAGCGACAGCGACACTGCTGTCCGTGCTACCTCCGTCGGCAACGACCACGGTGACACCGGGCTCGCCCAGCTTGGGAAGCAGCTCCGCCAGCAAACCGGCGTCGTTGAGGACCGGCAGTACGACGCCGAGCGTATCGGGCGGTCTGTACCAATCGCGCAGGATTCCGTCCCACACTGCGAGATCGTCGGGAACATCGATGTCCTGCCTGGCTGGCATCACTACGATCTCCGGGCACCGAGTCCTAAGGCGTTCGACGGTCTGGCTGCAGACGGTGTTCGCCCCCCATGCGATACTCCCGAACAGCCCGGGCGCGCCTTCGGCGACGTCGCGCCTGAGCGCGAGCGCGCAGAAGCCGCCGTCGCGGGCAGGAATGATCGCCGCACCGGTGCGACCGGCGTGCGCACGGGCGTCCAGCAGGTCGGAGGCGATGACCGTCGGACAGTCCCCCCCGACGACGGTCGTGACGTGTGCACGGCGTGCCCCCTCGCCGAAGGCGTGCTCGAGTCGCGCACCCAGGTCATCGCCGCGCTGCAGCGTGCACGGCACGCCGAGCCAGCGACGGCCAGCGACGGTGCTGCCATTCGCGAGCGCTACTGTGACGAGGCTCGGTTCGCGCGCGGCGACTATTCTAGCCTGGCGCACCACGTGTTCGGTCATTCGGCGCTGAAGGTCTGCGGCTGCGTGTTCGCCCAGAACCGGGATGAGGCGCGTCTTCGACTCACCGGGCTCCGGCAATCGCGTGAATATCGTTGTCTGCGAGATCGACGTAGGCATCCGATAATGCTATCACTCAGTGAGTAGCGCATCGGGGCCCGGGCACGGCGAACGCTGCCATGCGAGGCGAGCGAGTACGCGGCTGACATGCGCGCAACAACGCGACGCCTGTGTTGGGAGGCGTGCGCTACGCCGGTTGGCTGGTCACCCTCCTCGTGAGGGCACCGAGTGGGCAGACTAACCATGAGATCGAGCCGACTCGCTTCGCTCGCGGCTCATCTCAAGAGACGTTAGCCGTAGCCATCGTCGATGCGCACCTACTTGCAGACGTCAGACACCAGGGCTGCGGGATCAACCTGGAGAGCACGAGACAGGCGCTCGACCGTCTTGATTGTGGCGTTGCGACGCCCGGCCTCACAGCTACTCACGTATGTGCGATCGAGGCCTGCGATGTGCGCAAGCTGTTCCTGAGACAAGCCGCGCTCCTCGCGAAGCGAGCGCAAGCGTCGTCCAAAGGCCGCGCAGCATGGGTCCGGCGTGGGCTTCTCCATGCTTGAAGTGAAGGTCCCTGTTGACCATGGGTCTACGGACTATGCGTCACACCGCAAGTTCGCTACCATTCCACATGTTGACTTATAGTCAACAATCGAGGGGCAACCACACCTATCCGGTGCTTAGCGAAGGAGGCGTCGTGGCTGAAGAGACCGTAGGCAAGACCAAGAAGCCGTTCTACAAGAAGTGGTGGTTCTGGGCCATCGTAGTTCTCGTCGTAATCGCTGCGGCTTCAAGCGGCGGAGGCGACGACACGAACACTGCAGAGTCGCCCCAGAATGAGCCTGCTGCGACCGAGCCCGCGTCTGGTGAGGCCCCGGAGGCAGAGGCTGCCGAACCGGAGGAGCCGGCGGAACAGGTAGCCAAGATCGGTGATGCACTTAAGGTCGGAGACCTCGTCTTCACCGTTAACGATGCTGCCATGACGACCGAGCTGAAGAGCCCGCTCGGCAACAAGACCGGCAACTGGATGGTTGTGACGGTCACCGTGAAGAACGAGTCGAAAGAGGCGGTCACCATCGACTCTTCGTTCTTCAAGTTGCTCGAAAGCGACGGGACGGTGTACGAGACCGACAGCGATGGACTCATGTACCTCGACACCAACGACAACTTCTTCCTTGAGAAGATCAACCCGAAACTCGAGAAGCAGGGCAAGGTTCTCTTCGCAATCCCGGAGGGTGTCACCGACCTGCAGCTTCAGGTCCAGACCGGCGCTTTCGGGATGGAGAAGGGTATCATCAGCCTGTCCCAGTAGATTCGTTTCTGTGCAGTACGGACTTGAGCGGGGGGTGCCGTCGGGCGCCCCCCGCTTCCTTGTTGGGGCACGGCTAACAAGCGCTTCCAGCAGAAAGCGCCGCCCGTGTGCGGTATGCTCGGGTGGCAAGGCATCGAGGGGCGGCGCTTCAGCTGAAGCGCCGAGACGTTAGACCTAGTCCTGCAAACGCTACCGGCAAGGAGTTGCAGAATGCCCAAGGGACAGTCCAGCTCAGGCGCCATCGGTGCAACCGTTGTTGTTAGCGTCTTGGTGCTCATCGGTCTGGGAGACCTGCCCTACGGCTTCTTCATGCTGCTTCGACTCGCAACCTGTGTCGTCGCTCTCTACTTGATCTTCGGTGCCAGCCTCTCGCTCGACGACTGGCACAAATGGGCTCTTGCTGCAGTCGCTCTGCTCTACAACCCGATCATCCCGGTGCACCTGATGGAGAAGTCAATCTGGATCATCGTCAACGCTGCAACGCTCGTTCTCTTCTGGGCAGTCTCTGTTCGACCAGCATCGCCGTCCAATACCGCGGAATCGGGACAGGTCTAACAAGCGCATCCAGCTGGCGCGCACGAGGTAGACTGACCAGGACGGCATCGGCGCGCAGCTGATGCGCAAATGCGTTAGACCGACAGTAGGGGGGAACTAGTGTGGCGTTGATTCCGGGGTTCTTTCTTGATTGCGTTACCGCGATTGGATTCCGTGACGAGCAGGGCAACGTAAGCTTCGGGGCGACTGGCTTCCTTTACGGCGTCTACATGGGTGAAGGTGATGAGCCCGGGCAGTCGCACTTCCGCGTCTACCTTGTCACCAACCGTCACGTCTTCGAGGGCTCCACCGCTGCGGTTCTGAGATTCAATCCCCAGGTGGGTGAGCCGGCGCGAATGTATGACCTTGCACTCGTAGATGCAGAAGGGAACGCCCTGTACTCGCTGCATCCTGTCCCGGGCGTTGACGTCGCGGCCGTTCCGATCAATGTGAACCTCCTGAAGGATCAAGGGATTCAGTTCTCTTACTTCCAGTCCAACAGCCACGTCATGGACTTGGCTGCAGCTGAAGCCAATGGCGTGTGCGAGGGCAACGGTGTGTTTGTCCTTGGTTTTCCACTTGGCGATCCTGGTAATGAGCGCAACTACGTCGTTGTACGGCAGGGCGTTGTGGCGCGAATTCGCGACGCAATTGCGGGCGCAAGCGCAGTGTTCCTTGTGGACGCGTCAATCTTCCCAGGCAACAGCGGTGGACCGGTTCTTACACGACCGGAGGTTGTCTCAATACAAGGTACGCAGTCGTACGGGAAATCGAGCCTGCTTGGCATAGTGTCGGCCTACGTGCCATATCAGGATGTGGCCATCAGTGCTCAGACCAAACGGCCAAGGGTCATCTTCGAAGAGAACTCGGGTTTGGCCGTCATTGTGCCGGTCGACAGAATCGCTGAGACAGTTGATGTCGCGCATCAGGTAGTACTCAAGGGTCTGGCTTCTGAGGGCTAGGACACGTGGGTGCGGTCTAACCAGCGCATCCAGCAGACGCGGCAAGCGATAGACTGAACGGCAGGGGATGGGCGCGCTGCTGATGCGCTCATACGTTAGCTAGAACAGGGAGAGTATGCGATTCCGGGGTGAGTGCGACCGGCTGGAGATGGCCATCAAGGCTGGAGACCATGAGGCGATAGTGGCCGTTCACCGCATCGACCTTCCCGCCTATAGCGGTCCCGGTCCCGTCAGCACTTGGCGCAAGCCGGTGGTCGGTCCTCCGGCTCGCCCTTTCGCTGAGTTCCAGGTGGTCGATGGGCTTGAGGCTGATGGCTGGATTGCTGCCTGGGTCAATCGACCAGGCCGCTTCATCTCTACCTGGGAGCCTCGTGCGCAGGTCGAGTTCCCGCAGGACGCGCTCGAGCTCCACGACAGAATCCGTGATGAGAGCGGGCAGAAGTCCGGTTGCTGGGATGTGTTTGCCTGGCGCGACGGCGAGTGTCTCTTTGCTGAGTTGAAGCGCGGGGGTTCTTCGGACCGGATTCGTGAATCGCAGCTGATATGGCGAGAGGCGGCGCTCAGGCTTGGGGTGCCAGCACACTCATTCGCGGTGGTCGAATGGTATGGCGGCACGTCTAGCTAACAAGCGCTTCCAGCTGACGCGCAGGAGCGCTCGGCTACACTGTCAGGTATGGGCGCGCAGCTGAAGCGCCAAGGCGTTAGGCCTATCTTGGGGGCGCTATGGACTGGTCACTTCTTGCGACTGCCGCCATTGCCGTTGTCGGTTGGCTTGCGGCGCATCGCTTCGCGTCTGCGCGGGATCGCCAGAACAAGAAGCGGGATCTTCGCACGAGCTATCTTATCGACGCATATCGCCGTCTTGAGAGTGCCGGCACCAGGCCTCTGTGCGCACAGACTGCTGCGGCATTCGAGTCAGCTATCGCTGACATTCAGCTGCTGGGGACGGTCGAACAGGTTCGTCTTGCGCAGGAGTTTGCTTCGCAGTTCGCTGGCCAAGGCTCAGCGTCACTTGACCCGCTGCTAGAGAGTCTCCGCCGCGACCTTCGCAGTGAGCTCAAACTGGAGGAAATTGCGGACCCGATTGCCTGGCTCCGCATCACAGACGAAGCGTATAAGAAGGCCTAACCAGCGCATCCAGCCGGCGGCGTGAGGCAATACTGTGAAGTGAGGCGCACGGCCGCGGCTGATGCGCAAGAGCGTTAGCCAGAGTGCTGCGTCGTTCTCTTGAGCCTCAGCACACTCATGTCGAGTCCAGCTGCATCTCGCATCGCGGGCATCGTAATGATCTGGCTGTAGTGCAAGGTGTCTGTTGTCTTCACTTCCACAAATCGCAGGCTACCCTCGCTGTCGAGCAGCATGAGGTCTGGCCACCCCGACCAATAGGAGAAGGGTTCCTCGAATACCTTCTTGGCTATTGCGTACAAGCGATCTCTGCCCACTGTGTCCAGCACCATTAGGGCAGTGTCTTGTCCAATGCGGCTCGCGGGGTGTGGCACCACCTCGTTACCGATATTCCACTCCATCAGTACCTGCCACGTCTGCAGAAACGCGGCTCTGTCCCAGTGCGCGATGTCACTGAGCATCTTCGCGGCGAGATTCGGGTTGGTCCGGCCCCCGAAATGAGTACCGTCTGAAGTGTTAGGGTCTCCTCGAGAAGAAGGAGACCGCTTTGAAGCAAACAAGGTTCACTGAGAAGCAGATCGTCGACATCCTCGCCCAAGCCGCCCGAGGCGACATGACGGCCAGAGATGTCTGCAATCTCCACGGCATCAGCGAGCAGACGTTCTACCGCTGGAAGCGCAAGTATGGCGAGATGGGCACCTCAGAGGTCAAGCGGCTGCGCGAGCTCGAAAGCGAGAACGCACGCCTCAAGCGCCTGCTCGCCGAGCGCGATCTCGAGATCGATGCGATCAGGGACGTCCTTCGGGGAAAATGACCGGCGCGCCGGCACGACGGCAGGTCGTGCGCGCCTTGGTCGACAGCGGGCTTTCCGTGACCCGTGCGTGCCGAGCCGTCGACATCTCCCGCTCCTCCTACAACTACGAGTCGCGTCGCGCCGAAGACGTCGAACTGGTCGAGCGCATCAAAGAGATCCGCGAGAAGAAGCCACGCTGGGGCTACAAGCGCGTACACGCGAAGCTTCGGAGCGAAGGGTTCTTCGTGAACCACAAGAGGATCGAACGTATCTGGCGCGAGCACGGCTTCACGCTGGCTGCCAGGCGCAAGCGCAAGAAGGTACGCACGGGGCAGACCGTGCCGGTGACGGCGACACGCCCCGACCACGTCTGGACCTACGACTTCATGTTCGATGCGACGCACCAAGGACGGCGCATGAAGGTACTCACGGTGATCGACGAGTTCACACGGGAGGCCCTTGCTGTGGTGCCGGCACGATCGCTCACGGCATCCGCAGTCAAGGGCGTCTTAGCAGGACTGTTCTCCGAACGCGGCAAGCCTGAGCGGATCAGAAGCGACAACGGTCCCGAGTTCATTGCGTTCGAGTTGACTGAGTGGCTCGAAGCTCAAGGTGCCGCCACGCACCACATCGAGCCTGGCAAGCCCTGGCAGAACAGCTTCGCCGAGTCGTTCAACAACCGGGTGCGCGACGAATGCTTGAACATGACGGAGTTCTGGAGCATCGAACATGCACGGGTGGTGCTCGAAGCGTGGCGGATCGAGTTCAACACCGAGCACCCGCACAGCTCGCTCGGATACCAGACACCGGCTCAGTTCGCGAAGAGCTGGGGCGTGGCATAGACTGGAAGGGAAACCGGAGGCCCTAACTCAGCGAGCGGTACTGAGAATGGGGCCGGACCAGGGTCTACATCGAGCAAGTCGTTGTAGCCGCCGTAGCCCATGTAGAACCAGGAGCGCGCCCGGTCTGCGCCCCATTGTGGTGAGTCGAGCGCGGTTGAATACAGCCTCGGGAGTACTAATCCGTGGATCAAGGCGTGTAGCACTCTTCCCTCGTCCGCGTATCCCCATCCGCCCGCGTCTGTCAGAAGCTGCAGCGCCGCCGGCTCCGGTCTCCCTTGCCAGTCACACTCGACTGTGGCCAACGGCAGATTCAACACGCGGCACTGTGCTGGAAGCGCCAGAGTGGAGACTGCGATCACTTCGCCGTAGGGGTTTAGCCTGCCCGCACCGTCGCATAGGTCCCGGTCGATCAGCGCCTTGAGGGTCCCGGGGGTTGCGACTACAGTGCCGCACTCTGCGGCAGCACGGAGTGCAGCCTTCATAGTTGGCGACAATCTCAGATTCTCGCGGTAGCGCTCGGAGCGCCATGTGCTCGGCACTCTCCAGTGGGGATTGCGCGCCACTGGAACCTCCCTGCCCGTGGACGACCGTCTTCAGACTAGCAGAGGGTCACGACACCGATGCAGTGGTTGCGCACCTGGCTAACAAGCGCATCCAGCCGGCGGCGTGAGGTAATCTTGTGAAGTGAGGCGCACGGCCGCGGCTGATGCGCAAATGCGTTAGAAACACCCTGGATGGAGTTCCGATGGCCTTCGATGAGCGGCAGCTCGAGCAGATCCAGGCACTCCTGGGTCCGTTCTGCGCAGCCCACTCGCCGGAGGAGTACCGGGACGAACTGCGCATGACCTACTCGGTCGACGGTCACGCCGTCACGCTGTTCGAGGAGCGTCCGGATTGGCGCGGCTCTGGCGAATGGATGCGCAGCGAGGTCGCGAGATTCCGCTACTACCGCTCGCGCGATGAATGGCAGCTCTACTGGATGCGTGCGGACATGAAGTGGCATGCGTACGAACCGGCGGCCCCTTCGCGAAGTCTCTCACGGCTCGTCTCGCATGTGGATCGGGACACCTACTGCTGCTTCTTTGGATGAGACGGGGTTTCTAACAAGCGCATCCAGCCGGCGGCGTGAGGTAATCTTGTGAAGTGAGGCGCACGGCCGCGGCTGATGCGCAAATGCGTTGATATGAGATTGCCGGT